>ERZ1673739.1153-NODE-1153-length-31388-cov-6.986532_pt1 | contig 31388 bp, 44 predicted proteins | sample MGYA00580210_ERZ1673739 | MGnify/ENA primary metagenome ERZ1673739 (study PRJEB41218, sample SAMN15661749) | gut metagenome | host: Homo sapiens | place: Canada: London | collected 2015-08-20/2019-03-30 | study: EMG produced TPA metagenomics assembly of...
CATTCAAACCGCCGCGACTAAAGTCACAAATATAGGGTATCTGTCTCTTCTGGGGCTGACAATGGCTGGATTTGGTTGAATTAAAACAGAATGGGGGAAGATTTGGGGATTCTCCGAGAGATTGCGTGGTTTCATAATGGAATCTATATGGCGAAACATATCCGTCTGGGCCCCAAAACACTTCAACCTTAAATAGTAATTTTGTTCGACAGCCAAAGTCAGCTCACAGAATGATACATAAGGCATATTTGTGGCCTCGGAGCAAGTGTTGGATAGGAGCGCTTTAAGCGAGTATTCAACACGCCGCGACTAAAGTCACAAATATGCCTTATGTATCATTCTGTGAGCGTCCGCTTCGCCACACAAATGCTATCTAAGCTTCCGTCTTGCCTGTGGCAAATTCTATTTTTTAACTTCCACTTTCTGTCCGATCTTGCTTTCGGTTCCAGACAGAAGTCTGCCAATATTCGCTCTATGTCTGTAGATTGCAAAGAAAGCATAGAGCACACACATCGCAAATAAGTCCCATCTGCCTGGATGGAAAATGAGAACCTCCACTACGATTCCTGCGGACAAAAGGATGGATGCTAATGATACATATCTTGTTGCTGCTGTTACAACTACAAAAATAATGAAACAGCATAAACCAATTCTCCAGTCAAATGCCATCATAGCTGCAGCAGTTGTAGCGATTCCCTTTCCCCCCTTAAATTTTAAGAACACAGGATAATCATGTCCCATTACTGCAGCAAATCCTGTAACAAGCTGAATGAGGTCTGCGTTCAGTGTCGGCACTGCCGGACAGAGTAAAAACTTTACTACAAGTACTGGAATAAAACTTTTTAAGGCATCTCCTAAGAAAGTAAGGAGTGCGCGGGTCTTGCCAAGTACGCGAAGTACGTTTGTTGTACCAGAGTTACCGCTTCCATAATCACGGATATCCATTCCGCATAATTTTCCTACAAGGTAACCGCTCTCAATACAGCCACAGAAATAGCCTGCTACGATTACAAGTACATAATATATAGCGTTATTCATTTACTTCTCCTTTCTCTCACGATAAATGAAATGAATCGGAGTTCCACGGAAACCAAAAGTGGTACGAATCTGGTTTTCAATGTATCTTGTATAGGAGAAGTGCGTTAGCTTCTTCTCATTAATAAACATAACAAATGTAGGTGGCTTTACGGAAACCTGTGTAATATAGTAGATTCTTAAACGCTTACCTTTATCTGAAGGTGGCTGCTTCATAGCCATTGCCTCTGTGAGAATCTCATTCAATACACCAGTCTGTACTCGTAATGCACAGTTTTCAATTACGGCATCAATCATTTCAAACAATTTTGGAAGTCTCTGACCTGTTTTTGCAGAAAGAAAAATAAGTTCTGCATATGGCATATAGGAAAGTTTCTCACGAATCTTTTCTGTGAACTTCTTCATTGTTGTGTTATCTTTTTCTACCAAGTCCCACTTATTGACTGCGATGATCATACCTTTTCCACGTTCATGGGCAATTCCGGCAATCTTGGCATCCTGCTCAGTAATTCCTTCTGTCGCATCAATAATTAAGACAGCAACATCACAGCGTTCTACAGCTGTAACGGTACGGATGATACTGTATCTCTCTAATTCTTCTTTAATCTTACTCTTTCTTCGAAGTCCTGCTGTATCGATAAATACATATTCCTGTCCATTACGCTTTACAGTTGTATCAATCGCATCTCTTGTTGTTCCTGCAACTGGGGATACAATCACACGCTCCTCTCCAAGAAGTTTATTGATAATAGAAGACTTTCCTGCATTTGGCTTACCGATTACTGCAATCTTAGGACGATCATCTTCTTCCTCTTCTTCCTGTACTGGTGCTTCAAATTTTTCAACAACCTGATCAAGCATATCACCAATTCCAAGCTTGCCCTGTGCAGAAACTGGAATCGGATCACCGAGTCCAAGATTATAGAATTCATACACATCCGGCATAAATTTATCAAAATTATCTACCTTATTTACAACAAGAACAACTGGACGATGAGAACGGCGTAACATATCTGCCACTTTAAAGTCTGCATCCACAAGTCCCTGACGTACATCCACAAGGAATAAAATAACATCAGCAGTCATAATTGCAGTTTCTGCCTGCTCTCTCATTCGTGAGATGATAATATCATCGGATTCCGGCTCAATTCCGCCAGTATCAATCAGGGTAAACTGATAGTCTAACCAGCTAACCTCCGCATAGATACGGTCTCTTGTTACTCCTGGTGTGTCTTCTACTATAGAAATTCTGCTTCCTGCTAACGCATTAAACAGCGTAGATTTTCCTACATTCGGGCGGCCTACCACCGCAACAACCGGTTTACTCATAATTTCCTCCATTCTCTATTGCAATAATTTTATCTACAAAGTCTCGTCCCTCTGATTGTATAATATTCACGGGAACTTGTAAAGAATCGGAAAGTCCCTTTAATGAAATATCATCCAGGAAAATGTCCTCATCTGCTTTCAGTACATTACATGGAAGGAGTAATTCCTCCCCTAATTCTCTATCCTTCAACTGTGCGATAATATCTCCTCCTGTCAAAAGACCGGAAACGGTGATATGTTCGCCAAAAAATTCATTCTTAATACAGTACACATGTACTTTTATATGTGGAAACTTTTTCTCCACATCTCTCGCAAGTTTCTCAATGGTTGGGAAAGCAAGCTTTGCTGTTGCAATGGATACTGTCTTCTCCCTGTCATCTCCGGAAAGCTCCTCTAAACGTTCCTTTACCTCTTCTAGCAAAAGGCGCATCATTCCCACACCATTTTCAAGCTGTCCATACCCTTCATAGTAAGCCTCATCTGGGAATTCCTGCCCGGCAAGGATAAACCACTCGTCACTGGCATGAACAAAGGTTGTTCCATAATTTTCACGAAAATAATCCTGCCATTTATGAATCTGTTTTAAAACTTTTTTTGCATCTTCTTTTCCAAAAAGTTTTAATGGAGCAAGTCCCTCTCTGTACTTTGTAAGTCCGACCGGAACAACAGACAGACTCTCCATATGTGGAATAAACTTTCCAAGATCAGAAATAGTACGGTCAAGTTCTTCCTCATCATTTAATCCCTGACATAGTACTACCTGACTGTTCATACGGATACCTGCCTCATAGAAACGTCCTATTTTATCCAAAACATCGCCTGCAAAACGGTTATGAAGCATCTTACACCGAAGTTCCGGATTCGTCGTATGAACAGAAATGTTGATTGGTGAAAGGTGATATTTGATTACTCGCTCAATATCTTTATCCCTCATATTTGTGAGCGTGATATAATTTCCTTGTAAAAAGGAAAGCCTGGAGTCATCGTCTTTAAAATACAGCGTATCTCTCATTCCCGGCGGCATCTGATCAATAAAACAGAACATACACTTATTACAGCAGGAATGATATTCGTCCATAAGGGAAGATTCAAAAGTAATTCCCAAATCTTCATCTTCATCCTTCTCAATCTCCAGAACGCACTCCTCGCCATCCTTTGTGAGAATCAGAACATCTAAGTATTCATCTTCCACATAATACTGATAATCAAATATATCCTCTATTTCATTTCCATTAATTTCTTCTATCGCATCTCCCGGCTCTAATCCAAGTTCTTCCGCAATACTTCCCGGCTCTACCCACGCGATTTTATGCAAATGTTTCTTCATTTTCTTTCCTCATCTACAAAGATTCTATTATAAATCGTATATGCTATCATTTAAACTTTACAAGCGATCTGCTTCTCTCACTTTGTATCACTCTAAACAAATTACAGCTATACCTATTTGTGTTTCTGCCACATTAGAAAATTAATTTTATTTTGTTATTCTAGAGCGTGTTTGAAAAATGCTCTAACGAACTATAAACACATAAAACAGCCAAGATTTCCTCTTTTTCCATGACTTGCCCGGTGAGAAAACAGCTTATCGCTATTACAGCAGGTACAAATATCGGTAATATCCAGATTTTCTTTACGGATGCCTGCCTGTGTAAGAATCAGTTCATTTGCTTTCCATAAATCCAGTTGATATTTACCATTGCCCTTATCATCCATAATTAATGGAATCTCTTCTGGTAAAAATACTTGTTTAAATTCTTCGGCAACTTCTTCCCCGACTTCATAACAACTTCGGCAAATAGATGGTCCAATTGCCGCAATAATATTCTCTGGCTTACTACCATATTCTTTCTGTATATATGCAACAAACTTCGCACCAATTTTTGCTACCGTTCCACGCCAGCCGGAATGTGCCATCCCTGCAACATGATGTTCCGGATCATAAAAAAGAAGTGGAACACAATCAGCGTAAGAAGTATACATAGGGATTCCTGCTTCATCTGTCACAAGGGCATCAATTCCCGGCACAGTTTCTCTCTCAATGCCATCCCCCTTATCCTTTGCTGTAACTTTGCGTATCTCTGTCTCATGAATCTGAGAAGACAACACCAGATCTTTTGCGTCAAATCCTATCGCGGCTCCGATTCTTCGAAAATTCTCCTGTACCTTTTCTGGGTCATCACCGCGGGTAAAAGATAAATTCATAGAGGAAAGATGTCCCTCACTCACTCCACCGATTCTTGTAGAAAAACCATGACATACTCCTGCCTTTACAAGCTTGGGAAAGGTAAGAAATACCACTCCATTTTTCTCATTTATAATTGTTGAATGATTCTCATTAGCGTATACGAAATTCATGTTTTCCTCCATATTTTCTGTTCACCCTTGAAATTCAAATGCATTCTGTATCCAGTGACATCGAAAATCTTTATCTACTTCTATCACATCAAAACGAACCGCCGTATTCTCTGCAAGTCTCCTCTGCATTCGATAATAATTAAATGTATAGCAGATTCTCTTTTGCTTCCTGAAATCAACCGCTTCTGCTGCAGTTCCGCAATCTCCATAGCTTCGCATCTTTACTTCTACAACAAGAATCATCTCCTGCTCTAATGCAATAATATCAATTTCTCCGTGGTAACTTCGAAAGTTTCTCTCCAGTATGCGAATACCTTTTCCCTCAAGAAAAAGGACTGCCGCCTCTTCCGCGGCACCTCCAGAATTCTTTCGCACAGATTACTTCTCCATTCTTTTATAAAATATTTTTAAGAAAACTACATCGATGAATCGGACACGGACCAAGTCGGTGCAAAGCCTCAATATGTTCTTTAGAACCATATCCTTTGTTCGAAGCAAAATCATATCCCGGAAAAACTTTATCATATTCTTCCATCATATGGTCTCGGTAAACCTTTGCCATAATACTCGCCGCTCCAATAGAAATACTCTTTGCATCTCCTTTGATAATCGGCACCTGTTTTATATCCACTCCCGGAATCATTACTGCATCATTAAGTAAAAGTTCCGGCTTTACGGAAAGATTGGCGATTGCCTGACGCATTGCTTCGTAAGTTGCCTGTAAAATATTTATTTCATCAATTCGCTCTGGCGAAGCCATACCAATGCCTACGGATACCGCTTCTTCTTTAATAATATCAAATAATTTCTCTCGCTTCTTTGCCGAAAGCTTCTTTGAATCATTAATATATAAAATACGGCTGCCTTTTGGCAAAACAACGGCTCCTGCTACAACCGGACCGGCTAACGGACCTCGTCCTACCTCGTCAATCCCACAGATAAAGTCATACTGACTGTATTCCTTTTCATATTGGCACAGATTCTCTATACGTTCTATTTCCTGATAGTATTTATCTACTTTCTTTTGCTGAGAAAGCAAAAAATTCTGTACACCCTTTCTCTCATCTTCCTGATACAGGGCAATCTGTGCAGGAATCTGCTCTGGAGTCAGATTTTTAAACTCCTCTTTTATCATACTAATGCTTTTCATTTTTATGAAACCTTTCCAAACTTAGTCAAAGGCCAGATTCTTATCCACACCTTACCAATAATCTCTGAACGGTGTACCGGTCCAACTTCCTCATAACGGCTGTCATAGCTGACCGGACGATTATCCCCCAGACAAAAATATTCATCTTTCCCTAGTTCTAACGGTTCCTCTGCTATTCCCGGCTCATCAATATATTTTGTAATGCCGTAAATATCACTCTTTAACTTCTTCCCATTAATATAGACCTTACCTTTTTTTATCTGTACCGTCTCTCCAGGCAGCCCGATCACACGCTTAATATAATATGGATGTTCGCCGTATTCTTCCGGGCCTGGAAAAATAACAATATCATATCTCTCCGGGTCTCGAAAATGGTAAGATAATTTATCCATAATAAGATTCTGCCCGTCAGATAAAGTTGTATCCATAGAATCCCCACGCACAACCGTTCTCTGACCTACATAGTGAAGGATAAAATATACCGCCGCACATAAAATAGCAAGATATAAAATGGTACTGATAATTTCTCTCACGTTCTTTCTTCGCTGCTCTTTTCTTCTGCGTTGTCGTCTTCCCAATGTTACTTCCGGGTTTTTCTTTGTTCTCCTACCCATACTTCGCAGACACCCCTCATTTAAGACACCTTGCCAAACTTATTCAAAGGCCAGATTCTTATCCATACTTTTCCTACAATAATAGACCGTTTTACCGGACCAACTTCTTCATAACGGCTATCCTGACTGACTGGCCGATTATCCCCTAAACAAAAATATTCATCATCACCAAGCGTAATCGGTTCTTCTGCAATTCCCGGATAATCAATATAATCTGTGATACCATACACATCACTCTTTAATTCTTTATCATTGATATAAACTTTACCATCTTTAATCTGTACAGTTTCTCCCGGCATTCCGATGATTCTCTTGATATAATATGGATGCTGTCCAAACTCTTCCGGACCTGGAAAAATAATAATATCATATCTTTCCGGATCATGGAATCGATAAGAAAGCTTGTCCATAACAAGATTCTGTCCATTGGCCAGAGTTGTATCCATAGAACTTCCATTTACAACGGTTCTCTGTCCTACAAAATGTAGAATCAAAAATACAAAAACGCAGACTCCGACTATGTATGCAATCGTACCCAATATATTCTGGGCAGTACTTTTTTCTTTTTTCTCACTCTCGTTTTTCTTCTCTGCTTCTCTTTCTTTACTGCGCATCAGGCACCTCCAAAGATAACTTTCCAAGACGTAAGGAACGGAAATCTTCTAAAAGCAGTCTTCCCGCCTTATCAATATCTGTCTGGTTTCCTTTCATCAGGCATCCTCGTATTCTTGCAATCTCTTCAAGAATCTCTAAGTTTTCCTTACTCTCATCCACAGAATAGCGTTCTGCCAGCACTCCTGGATAAGACTTTTTCAAAAAGCCGATGAATTCCATTGCCATCTCTGTTGTATTAAGAATTTCTTCCTTAATAGAACCAATGAGCGCCAGGCGAAGCCCTACTGCCTGATCTTCAAACTTCGGCCATAAAATACCTGGAGTATCTAAAAGTTCCACATTTTTATTAATCTTAATCCACTGTTTTCCCTTTGTAACACCTGGCTTATTGCCGGTCTTGGCACAGGCTTTTCCTGCAAAAGAATTAATAAATGTAGACTTTCCAACATTCGGGATTCCCACTACCATCGCACGAAGCGGGCGATTTAAGATTCCTCTCTTTTTATCTCTTGCCTTCTTTTCCTGACATGCCTTTTCAATTAAAGACTTTACTTCCTTCATTCCGGCGCCTTTTTGTGAGTTCACCTTCGCTACAAAGAAGCCCTTTGCCTCAAAATAGTTCTGCCATGCCGCTGTTGTCTTTGCATCTGCCATATCTGCTTTATTCAGCACGATAAGACGATATTTATTCTTTGCCAGTTCATCTATATCCGGATTCTTGCTACTAAATGGTACTCGGGCATCCACCAGTTCTACCACAATATCAATCAGCTTGATATTCTCCTGCATCATTCTTCTGGCCTTCGTCATATGACCAGGATACCACTGAAAATGCATCTTTTTTCCTCCTTCTATATATTATCTATACTTAGTCTATGCTTATTATGCTATCACAGTCTTCCCTGTACTGATTCTATATTTACTTCTGTACTTGATTTACAGTTCAGATTTCGATAAACATATCTTTCCTACTGTCTTGTTACTTTATGAAGCGTTCCTGCTATTTTACCTACAAATTGTGAACGTTTGATGTTTCCAATATTGGATACTCTGGAATCTTCGCTGTTATTGCAGTTATCTCCCATTACAAAATACTCATCCTCACCAAGTTCTACATCATAGGCAGCAAGTCCTGCTGAAAGGATGTCTTCTTCTGAAAACCCTTTTAATTCTTTATTATCTATATAAATCTTTCCATTCTCTATCTTAATGGTCTCGCCCGGTAATCCTACAACTCTTTTTACCGAATAGTGCGTGGTAGAGCCATTCTCCAGCTCTAAAATGACTGCATCAAGCCTTTTCGGGCTTCCAATTCGATAATCCAGCTTATTCACCAACACAGTATCTCCATCATAATATGCCGGCTGCATGGAGTCGCCGTGTACGGTCACTGTCTGAAAGCAAAACTGAATCACTAAAAATGCTAACAGGATTGCTGCAACAACTTCTCCAACCCAAAGACCGATTCGGCGAATCATCATGTTTCTTCTTTCTAAATAACGATAATTTTTCATCTGCTTTCACCTTTTCCCGGAAATCTGTATGGAAAAACAGGGCAAGTATAAATACTCGCCCCGGTCTTTTGTGATACTATTTAACTAATTCTTTTACCTTAGCTCTCTTACCGATTCTATCACGTAAGTAGTAAAGTTTTGCTCTTCTTACTTTACCTTTTCTTACTACCTGAATCTTTGTAACGATTGGAGAATGTAATGGCCATGTCTTTTCAACACCAACACCGTTAGAGAACTTTCTTACTGTGAAAGTTTCTTTTGCTCCACCGTTCTGTCTCTTAATAACAGTTCCTTCGAATACCTGGATACGCTCACGGGAACCCTCTACTACCTTAGCGGAAACACGAACTGTATCTCCAACACGGAAACTGTCAACTTCTGGTTTTAACTGTGCATCTTCAATGCTCTTAATAATATCTTTCATGTGTGACCTCCTATATATTCTCGGTGTTCTTAATACCTAAATGTAAAAGCGGACCACCTTTTTTCACAACTTTTTAATAATAACATACTATTCCGACTCATGCAAGCCTTTTTTTAGCTTTTTTAAATACTTTTCATCTTCTTTAGATAAAATGGCTGTTTCAATAAGATCAGGCCGTCTTTCTAATGTTCTTTTTAACGACTGTTCTCTTCTCCACTTATCTATATTCCCATGATGTCCAGAAAGAAGTACATCTGGTACCTTTCTTCCTCGAAATTCTACCGGACGGGTATACTGGGGATGTTCTAAAAGATTGTCATGGAACGATTCAAACTCTGCAGATTCCTCATTATTAAGGACACCAGGTACAAGACGGGAAACCGCATCAATCATAACCATTGCCGGAAGTTCTCCCCCCGTAAGCACATAGTCACCGATAGACACATAGTCTGTAACGATTTCTTCCAAAATCCTCTCATCTACTCCCTCATAATGCCCACATAGAAAAATCAGATCTTCTTCTTTCGAAAATTCTTCTGCCATTGACTGGTTAAATACGGATCCCTGCGGTGTCACATAAACCACCCGTGGCTTTTTCTCCATGTTCTGAGTCACATCCTCATAAGCAAGATAAATCGGCTCTGGCTGCATCACCATTCCCGCTCCTCCGCCATAAGGATAGTCATCTACATGTTTATGCTTATCTTTGGAATAATCCCGGATATTTACCGCACTCAGATGAATATATCCATTCTTCAATGCTCTTCCGGTTACACTCGTATGAAGCCCTGCCTCAATCATATCCGGAAACAGGGTTAGTACGTGGAAATTCATTAATCCACCAGACCTTTCAGCATATGAACTAAAATAATCTTCTCTTCCATATCTACATCTAAGATACAGTCCTTAATCGCAGGAAGAAGTACATGTCCTCCATCTGGAGTCTTCACTTCATATACATCGTTCGCACCGGTTTCTATCACATCAATAAGTTCACCAATTGTCACGCCGCTCTCATCAACGATCGTAAGTCCCAGTAAATCTGCAACATAATATTCATCTTCTTCTAAAGGAACTGCATTCTCTCTCGTAACCTTAAGAGGGCATCTCTTATATTTTTCTACATCATTAATATCATCAAGCCCCTCAAACTTTACAAATACAAACTGTTTGAAAAACTTGCAGTACTGTACCTTTTTCTCGATCAGTTCCTTTCCTGTATCAATGAGAACTGTATCTAAGTCAAGAAATCTTTCTTTATCATCTGTCGTAGGAAAAACTTTGACTTCACCCTTCAGTCCATGTGTTCCTGTGATGATACCAACCTGAAATAAATCTTCCATACCTTTGTTATCTCCATTCTGCCGTCACATTTTTCGTTATATAGAAAAAAATGTTACCTGCTCAAACGTTTACAGGTAACATTTCAAATGCCTATTACTGTGCGATATCAACTATCACTTTTTTATCATCACGGGAAGCTGCTGCCTTGACAACAGTGCGGATTGCCTTAGCAATACGTCCCTGCTTGCCGATTACTTTGCCCATATCATCTGGTGCAACATGTAATTCTAAGATAATGGAGTTCTCTGTCTCCTTCTCTGTGACAACAATTTCATCCGGATGATCAACAAGAGAAACTGCTATAACTTTTACTAACTCTTTCATTATATTAGCCTCCAGTTATTATTTCTCAATACCGGCATTCTTTAATAATCTTGCAACTGTATCTGTAGGCTGAGCTCCTTTAGAAAGCCAGTCTTTTGCTGCTTCTTCATCGATTTTAACTACGCATGGTTCCTGGTTAGGATCGTATAAACCGATTTCATCGATGTTTCTACCATCTCTTGGAGATCTTGCATCTGCAACTACAATTCTATAGATAGGATTTCTCTTTTTACCCATTCTTTTTAATCTCATTTTTACTGCCATGTGATTCACCTCTTTCATAATATTTGTGTATAAATTAATTCATCTATATTGGAACCGGTACCCCGGATACCATCGTTCATCAAAGCTTTTTAAAACGGAAGCTTCATTCCGCCAAGATTGAATCCGCCTTTTCTGCGGCCGCCCTTGCCCATCATTCCATTCATCTGCTTCATCATCTTACGCGACTGTTCAAACTGCTTACAAAGCTTATTCACATCCTGAAGCTTTACACCTGCTCCATTCGCAATTCGCTTCTTTCTGGAAGGATTCAAAATATTAGGGTTTGCTCTCTCTTCCGGTGTCATGGAATAAATAATCGCCTCAATGCTGTCCATCGCACTATCATCGATATCCACATTCTTAAGCTGACTTCCTACACCTGGAATCATGGAAAGCAGGTCTGTAAGACCGCCCATCTTCTTAATCTGCTGCATCTGGGAAAGGAAATCGTCAAAGCCAAACTCCGCCTTGCGAAGCTTCTGCTCTAACTTTCTTGCTTCTTCCTCATCCACTGCATTCTCCGCCTTCTCGATAAGAGTAAATACATCTCCCATTCCAAGAATTCGGCTTGTCATACGGTCTGGGTAAAACTGCTGTAAATCTTCAAGTTTCTCACCCATACCTACATATAATATCGGCTTACCTGTTACTGCGCGGATAGAAAGTGCCGCACCACCTCTGGTATCACCGTCAAGCTTGGTTAAGATGACGCCGTCGATGCCAACCTTTTCTTCGAAAGTTTTGGCTACATTGACCGCATCCTGTCCAGTCATAGCATCTACAACTAAAACTGTCTGCGTCACATCGACATTCGCCTTTATATTCTGCAGCTCTTCCATCATAGATTCATCTACATGAAGACGTCCTGCAGTATCCAAAATAACAATATTGTTGTCATTCTCTTTGGCATGTTCAATAGAAGCTTTAGCAATATCTACAGGATTCTGCTTATCTCCCATAGTGAACACAGGAACTCCCTGTTTCGCACCATTCACTTCCAACTGCTTGATTGCTGCCGGACGATATACGTCACAGGCAACTAATAAAGGTTTCTTACCCTTTTTCTTGAGCTGTCCGGCAATCTTAGCACAGGTTGTTGTCTTACCAGCACCCTGAAGACCTGCCATCAGGAAAACAGTAATCTCATTCCCCTGCTTAATTACCAGCTCTGTCATCTCGGAACCCATCAGGGATTCCATCTCTTCTTTTACAATCTTTATTACCATCTGACCTGGATTTAAACCAGTCAGAACATCCTGTCCTATCGCTCTGTCCGTTACTGTCTTGACAAAGGACTTAACTACACGGAAGTTAACATCCGCTTCCAGCAAGGCTCTCTTTACCTCTTTCATCGCTTCCTTTACGTCAGCTTCTGTCAGACGGCCCTTGCTTCTCAAATTCTTAAAGACATTCTGTAATTTATCAGTAAGGCTCTCAAATGCCATAACAAAATCTCCCTGTTCTTAATACTCTTCCAGTATGTTGCTGGACAGTTCTGCAATCTGTGCAATCTTCTCTCGGACAATGGACTTATCATCACATTCCGCAATCTCTTCTGCACAGGTATGAATGGAAGCTACTGTCTTCTTTACTTTCTGAAAATGTTCTACAAGATGAAGGCGATTCTCGTAATCGGTAAGAATCTTCTCACATCTTTTAATCAAATCATATGCTCCCTGTCGGCTGATGCCTCGAAGAACTGCAATCTCTGTTGGAGACAAATCATTCTGAATATACTCTCCATATACCTCTTTCTGGTGCTGCGTGAGCAGTTCACCATAAAAATCAAAAAGTAATGACTTCTCTACTATTCTATCCAATAGTCTCTCACCTCATGTCGTGTAAAGTAGTTTTGCTTTACAGTTGGCTATTATATACGACACAAATATTTTTGTCAAGTACTTTTCCTTGCTTTTTTGTGAATTTCTGATTTCCTGCAAACCAATGGACAAAGCACTGACGAAACTCGAATCTCAATATGCCCTATTTGAGACTTTAGTCACGGCGCGTTGAATGCCCGCTCAAAATGCTCGCGGCCAACTTTTACTCCAGCAGTCACTGTCAGAAGCATCGAAAGCCAATACCTCCTATTTGCAACCTCGAAGCAAGTGTTGGGTGCGAGTGCTTTAAGTGAGCATCCAACATGCCGTGACTAAAGTCACAAATAGGAAGTATTGGCTTTCAATGGTTCGTCAGCTTTGCCGGCGCGGCAAATTAGAAATTCTCAGCCTTAATCTGGAAGTAAGCCTGTGGATGATCACATACAGGACATACATCCGGAGCTTTCTTTCCGATGCAGATATGGCCACAGTTAGCACACTGCCAAATGGTATCTCCATCTCTTGAGAATACGATTTCTTTCTTTACGTTATCAAGAAGTTTTAAATATCTTGCTTCATGCTCTTTTTCGATTGCCCCTACGCCTTCAAACTTCTCTGCAATGTCATCAAATCCTTCTTCTCTTGCTTCTTTTGCAAAAGTTGCGTACATATCTGTCCACTCATAGTTCTCACCGTCTGCTGCTGCCTGAAGGTTCTCAATCGTAGAACGGATAGCTCCTCCTTCAAGAAGTTTGAACCACATCTTTGCATGTTCTTTTTCGTTGTTGGCTGTCTCTTCAAAAATGCTTGCAATCTGAACATAGCCTTCTTTTTTGGCCTTACTTGCAAAGTATGTGTATTTATTCCTTGCCTGAGATTCTCCTGCAAAAGCTGTCATTAAGTTCTGTTCTGTTTTTGTTCCTTTTAATTCTGGCATAATTAACCCCTTTCTTCTATACAATAGTATCCATGTATAAGTAATTACTCTTTGTTACCATTTTATAATAATAGTAATTGTTATTGTTTATATGATAACTTATTAATAAATAATTGTCAAGAAGATTTTTAAAAATACCATTCATTTTTTTATTTTTCATCTTTATCCTTTACAATACGGTAAATAAACATATAGGCATAAATTAATAACGGCAGTCCTAACATCACAAAAAGAGATGCCATAAAATATGGACTCCCCGTAACCGCACAATATAATGTAACAAAAACCATTGCTATTAGAAAAATCACCAGCAGTAACGCCAGTATTCGTTTTATCTTTTTCATTTTTCTTCTCGTTCTTCTTTCTTTTTTACTTTTTTCTTTCTCTTCTATTCTTCCCGTTCTCTTAAATGTTTCAGATGCGCTTTTATTTTCTTTTCGTATCCATTCTCTGTTGGAACATAAAATCTTTCTTCTTTCAGTTCATCTGGAAGATACTGCTGTTTTACATAATGTTCCGGGTAGTCATGAGCATATTTATACCCAATACCATGTCCTAATTTTTTGGCTCCTCCATAATGAGCATCTCTTAAATACGGCGGAACCTGACCTGTATTCTGACTTCTTACCATCTCTAAGGCTTTATCTACAGCCATAATACACGCATTGCTTTTCGGTGCACTGGCAACATAAGCTGCTGCCTGTGATAATAAAATTCTTGCTTCTGGCATTCCGATTCGCTCTACGCCCTGCGAAGCTGCCACCGCAACAACTAATGCCTGCGGGTCTGCATTCCCTACGTCTTCAGAAGCACATATCATAATTCTCCTTGCGATAAACTTCGGGTCTTCTCCTGCATCAAGCATCCTAGCAAGATAAAAAACTGCTGCATCCGGATCTGTCCCACGCATACTTTTAATAAAAGCAGAGATATTATCATAATGATTATCCCCATCTCTGTCATAATTAACCGACTTTCGCTGAATACACTCTTCTGCTACAGACAAATCAATAACTAGTTGTCCTTTATCATCCGGCTCTGTGGTGAGTACACCAAGTTCTACAGCATTTAAGGCTCTTCTGGCATCTCCGCCGGCCATCTCGGCAATAAACCTTGCCGCTTCTTCGGTAATCACAGCTCCATATGCACCCATACCTCTTTCATTATCTTCTACCGCCGTCTTTACCAGGCGATAAATATCGCTCTCTGCCAGCGGCTCCAGATGAAAAATCTGAGACCTCGAAAGAAGCGCACTATTTACTTCAAAATACGGATTCTCCGTTGTCGCACCAATCAAAATCACTGTACCATCTTCCACAAATGGTAAAAGATAATCCTGCTGTGCCTTATTAAACCGATGTATCTCATCAATAAATAATATTGTTTTCTTTCCATACATCCCAAAGGCATCTTTTGCCTGTGACACCGCCTGTTCCATATCTTTCTTTCCAGAGGTAGTTGCGTTCATCTGCACGAAATTAGCACTCGTTGTATTTGCAATAACTTTCGCCAGTGTGGTCTTTCCCGTTCCCGGAGGGCCATAAAAAATCAACGAGCTTATCTTATCCGCCTTAATCGCCCGATATAATAACTTATCCTTTCCTATAATATGCTGCTGCCCTGCAACCTCATCAAGATTCTTCGGACGCATTCTCACGGCAAGCGGAGATTCCTCCTTTTTCCTTTGCATACTCATATACTCAAATAAATCCATCTTTTGCCTCATTCCATTTCTTTCTCTTATAAAAATGTATTATATCATCGCTACATACATGGCATAAATAATTGCCTGATAATTATTGTACTATTTTACAAAAGCACTTCGTTATACTTTAAATATCTCTAGGAATATCCCTTACATTCAATTTCCGTATAATTGCGTAACCGTCTTCTAAATCCACTTCACTGTAACATCCCTGATCAAACACAAAATTCCAGTAACCTTCTGTTGGGAGTTTCAACATTGCTGCCAGCAAATGACCCAATGTTCCTTTATGTGCGGTAATCAGCATCTTTTCCGACTTATTCTCTTCCCCAGATGGAATATCTTTAAGAAAAGCTTCTACTCTTCTTCTTACATCAAGAAAGCTTTCCCCTTCTGGAATCCGATATGTAGAAAATTCTTTATTCCATTGTTCTAATTCCTGCGGATATTTTCCTTTAAGTTGCTTATAAGTAAGACCTTCAAAAATACCAAAATCCTGTTCCATCAGACGGCTGTCCCCGAAAATTTGCTGTTTTCTTTCTTCTATTATAATCTGTGCCGTATTATAGGCACGCACCAGGGGGCTTGCTACCACATAATCAAAAGAAACCTCTTTAAAAATATGCTGTAGATATTTTGCCTGCTCTATTCCCCTTACAGAAAGAACCGCATCTGTCTTTCCATAATAGCAGCCTTTTTCATTCAGCGCTGTCTCTCCATGCCTGACTAAATAAAGTTTCATTTTGCTTCCTCAATTCTATATTTCTATCTATTCACAACGTATATTTTGCCTGTCACATCGTGCGTATATAAATGTAATGGCTTTTTAACACTTCTATTCATAACATATGTTCCACTATCTGCAAAAACTGTTTTTCATCAACATACCTATACACTATAACCCACAGCATCAACATGTTATCAATATATGCACATTTATTAATGCATACTATTATTATACGAAAAAAGCCGCTGCAAATCAATTCCTGCAGCGGCCGTGTCTTCTGTATCTTATCCCTGTAACTTCACTACATTCGAAGCCTGCGGGCCTTTCTCTCCCTGAACAATGTCAAACTCTACTTCATTCCCTTCTTCTAATGACTTAAAGCCCGGCATATTCAGTCCTGTATAATGTACAAAGATATCTTTGCCACTCTCATCCTGTATAAAGCCATACCCCTTCTGATTGTTAAACCACTTCACTGTTCCCTTAAACATCGGAATACCTCCATAATTAAAAATTCCTGCTTTCTTTCTCTCAGGACATCTCCATTTTAGCACAGCACTATATGCAAGTCAATATATTTTCTGACAATTATATATTTTAGACATTATTTTCTGATTTTTTATCCTATTTTACAATTTTCGACTACATTTCACTTACGACCACCTATTTTATAATTTCCGATTACGACTATCCCCATAACTTTCTTCACTTTTATAGCTTTGCATTGCTATCATCTTCATAATCAGCTCCACAATGCCGATATTCATACAAGAGCCGACTCATTCGCTTTATCTTACGATCAAACAGTCCCAGACGATACAGACTCAAGATAATCACACCTGCCAGCAGTGCGAGAATCATCCCCTTCATACCATTCAACTTATAGCCAGTATAAATCAACACTAACGTTGCCATAGAATCAAGTCCCATGCTATCCGCTATCATCTTTGGCTGTAAAAACTGACGTGCTACCAGACAAACCACATAAAGGATAATAAGAAACATTGCCTGGCGATAATCCCTCTGTACAAAGCAGAACAACGTCCACGGAATCAATATCGTACCTGTTCCAAGAATAGGCAGCAAATCAACAAACGAAATTACTAAAGCAAGCAGTAGTGCATACGGATTACCCATCAGGAAAAATCCTGCCAGCAAAATCACAAACACAATGCACATAATCTTAAACTGAGCAAGGAGAAATCCCCCCAATGCTGCAATTACTTTATCTTTAATATCGCGAACTGTAGGCTTCAAGTCTTCTGGAACAATTCTCCAGAATCCTTCCGTAAGCCGCTCTCTATCTGCAATGAAAAAGTATGCAGAAATAATCATAACAACAGTTCCAATAAAACCATTCGTCAAATCCGCTGCAGCAGACCCCATCATCTCAACTCCCTTTGGAGCAAACTTATTAATAATTCCACCCATCTGGCTTAAAAAATCTGTAAAGAATCCCTGTATCTGCTTTCCAAAATCAGAAGAAATCGGCGAAACAATATTGGTAAGGCTATCTCCAAAAGACTTAATCGTTCTCTGCACATAAACATAGTATTCTGGCGCTCCTGAAAATAATCCCATCAGCTCCCGTCCAAGCTTTGTCACTGCCAGATAACCGATTCCCGCCAGTGCCAGCAAAACAAGTACAATGATTACCGCTGAAGACCATTTTTTGTTCAGCTTAATATGTTTCTCTAAAAAATTACACAGCGGTGTTGCCAGTAATGCCAGTATCCAGCTCGCTACAAAAGGCCAGAAAAATCCCATTAACTTTGGAATTCCTATAATCAACAGCACAGCTATGCCAAAAAATATAACTGTTTCCATAATTATATTAAATAATATCTTCCACTTTTTCATTCCAGACACCTGCTCTCTAGTAAAATATAAATATAAGTATAGCACAGCCTTATGTATTTTCAATGAATTATACCTTTAAACAATTTCACGTTCTTTTCCCCTCGGAACAATCACACTTTGGGAGTATCTTTCATTTTTCCTCCACCGGAGCAGTTATACTTTTTAGACCATCTTTCATTTTTTCACTAGAGTGTGTTTAAAAAATACTTTCAGACTATCTTTCGTTTCTTTCCTACCGGAACAATCTGATTTTTTCTTCTATTATAGTAATATACCGAATCCGATAAAATATCCCCCAGCGCAACAACTGTATTATTTGCATCTGACACCATTGTAAAAAGCGCAGACGGATCATCAATCTTATTCGACGGCACTAAGATCACCTCATGTATACTGCTTGGCAGAATATAAAAATCCGTTTTCTTTTCGAGGGCGAAAGACTCTAAAACATTATCATATAAAAGAACAGACGCTCCATTCACTTCCTGTTCATTCGTCATAATATACATCGGAATCGCAGACTCATCCAGCGAAATAGGAATCCCCGCCTGCGCTATCATCTCATCCATATCAATCATATGTACAGGAAATAGCCTTGGTGTATTCTCTCTTGCCGCCAGCAAGAGTTCATTCATTGAAATACCCCAGACCTGAAGTTCCTGATTCGTAACCAAAGCCGTGGAAATCCCGATATCATCGCTATGCGCCACCCACCGAAAAGTCAGTGCCAGATCATATAAGCGCAAATGAGGGCAATCCTCTAATATCTCCTTATTCTTCTCATAATTCACCAGACGGTATACAATTCTGTCTCTCACATACTCAAACTTCTCCAAATTAAAATGATAATCCGCCACCCTGGATATCTTCCACTCATATTCTTCCCGAATTCTTGTGATAATCTCCTCTAATGCTTCTCCCTTTAAATAATAAGAATAATATTCATCCAGATAAATCGTCGGAGAAATCTGTTCTTCCTCCCGCCTGATATACAGCCCGCACAACTCAATTCCATTATTCTTCCTCACCACAGCCATCTCTATATCTGCATCTTCTCTCCATCCCTTCAAAACATTCTCCTTTATGTATGACTGAAATGCCTCAAATGTCATATTTTTCTCTCCTTTTCCATAATATTCTTTAATTTGTTTATTATAGAAATAATTGTAGCACATATTGTAATATTTTTCCAGTCTTTTTTGTTTTATTTTTACAAAATAAGTATTTTTTTCTTTTCTCATTAGATATCTTCTCTATATCTCTGCCCGAAAATACTCAATCACATTTCATTCACCCCAAATCCCCATATGCCCAATATCTAAAGATTTTTTTCTTTACCAAACAAAATAAAACAAATTTACATACTCAAACACGCTCTAGCATAATCTTCCACACAACCTTACGATGAATCCTCAAATCCTCCCCACACCGAATATTAATCCCAGTCTCAGCCAAAGGCAAAAAAATCCCCCTCTAACCACCTCTAGACTTAGAGCCACTGTTTCTCACCTCACATTCACAGCAACTAAAGCCATAGACACGTTATAGGGGGGGCTTTTCATTTTCCTCTGTTAAGCCAATTAATATTCCATAATCTTATTATCTTTTGTATAGCGATATACTTTTCCCGTATCTTTATCTACATAATAATCTCCTGTCTTTTTTCCCCCTTCCGACTCATACACATGGAACTGATATCCTTCTGCTCCCGGATTACCACTGTCATAAGAAGTAAGATCCTGCGTTTCCTCCCGGAATTCATAGGACATATCTTCATTATCTGCTGTCAGTTTATCCATAAGATAATTTTTAGCATCTTCATACGTGTCAAATGTTCCTGCTCCTAAGTTATCCATGATTCCATCCGCATCTTCTTCTATATTATCTTCCGCATCTGTAGATTCCGTCGTTTTCTTATCTTTCGTCGTATTATCTGGATTTTCCACACTCCATCCGGTTGTTGCCTCCGCATTATCTTTTGAATTTTTCATTCCACAACCGGCAAGTGATAAAATTACCAGCGCTGCTAACAACATTGCTACATAAGTTTTTTGTTTTTTCATAACAAAACTCCTTCCATTGATTTTAAAAGTATTATCTGCATTTTTTCAAAAAATATAATTTTTTTCTTTCCCTTTTCATAAATTTATAAAAAAACGGTTATACTGATAAAACCAAACGCAGAAAGGAGTTTATTTATTATGAAATGGATTGACTATACCGCACTGACTCTGGCTATTATCGGAGCTATTGTATGGGGATTGATTGGGGTATTCCAGTTTAATCTTGTCTCCTTCTTTTTTGGAGAAAATAGCTGGTTTTCCAGACTCATTTATGACCTCGTCGGCTTATCCGGTTTATATTTACTTACCTTGTTTGGCCGAATCGGACGCGATATGTAAGCATATGTATTTTGTTCCCTCTATTTTATACTCTGACAATATTTATATTTTAGGGTGTGTTTAAAAAAATCATTCCTGTAATCTACACATTCTGACAAAACAGGCAGCAAAGAAGTGTAAATTTGTGTAAACGAATTTCTTTACAACTTCTTTACTGCCTCTTTTCTTTTTGATATACTAAATTCAATCATAACACAAAAATATACTCTCGGAATCTTTTTGTGCTTGATTTTGTGAGAAGATTTTTTGTCAGTTGTGTCCAAATTTTTGAGGCATACGCGGTGCGGCTGGCGGAAAATCAGCCACAAAAGCAAGTGCAAGAAAGACTCCGAGAGTACATAAAATAACACGGGAGGAATTTTATGAACTTAAAAAAGAAATTATGGCGATTGTTATCTGTTCTTTCAACTTTACTACTCGTCATTCTTCCAATTTCCGGATGTGACTATTCTTTCAGCGCGGAAAGTAACACCGAGACAGGTACTTACACTACCCTTTCAGAAACTACGGACTCCACCTCCGATTCTGCCACTGAACAGAATAAGACAAGTAACATAGAAAGTGGAAATACATCTACGACCGATAAAAAACAGATTGACGAGACTGACGGTTATCTTGATAAAGATGGCAGCTACACTTCCAAAGAAGATGTCATGAATTATCTCATCGAATACGGACAGCTTCCAAATAATTTTATTACAAAAAAGGAAGCCAAGAAACTTGGATGGTCCGGAGGCAGTTTAGAACCTTACGCCCCAGGCAAATGTATTGGCGGAGATTATTTTGGCAACTACGAAAAAGTTCTCCCTGTTGTTTCCGGCAGAACTTACCACGAATGTGATATTGATACGCTCAACGCCAAAAGCCGTGGTGCCAAACGAATCATTTACTCTGATGACGGGCAGATTTACTACACAGACAATCACTATAAATCTTTCACTTTACTTTATGGGGATGATGTACAATGATAATTATAATCGATGGTTTAGCCATGAAAAAGAAAGAAGATTTTTATCAGAACATAAAAGAGGAACTTGATGTTCCTGAATATTTTGGAAATAATCTGGATGCCCTATATGATTTTTTAACAGAGCAGCCAGACATTTTACAGATGAAGTTTCTTCATTATAATATGATGCAAAGCCAGCTTGGCAGATCTTTTTGCCAACAACTTCTAAAAGTATTACAGGATGCCGACATCCTCACCATAATAGATGAGCATTAGGACAATCGTAATAAATTCTAATACAGGGAGCACCGTAAGGGTGCTCTCCTTCCACTTATAAAAGTTTATACTTAATTTTTCTATTCCAGCGAGAATAATATTTTCCCCATTTTTAAGCAGGGTAAGCGGTGCAGAAAAAACTTCTGCCGACAACACAAACGGAAGAATGATTGCCATCGCAAGATAAATCCATACCCACCCCGATGGAACATTTTTTATCAGTTTTCCTGTTATGCCTGAAAAAGTAAGCACATATAAAATCAGGCGATGCCAGAAATATATTTGCAGTGTTCTTGCTCCAACTGTCCCTACTACTGGCACTTTACAGTTCGGTATCAGACTTATAATTGCAATTCCCATCAAAAATGCAATTACATAAAACATAAGCCTATGTACTGCTCCACAACTTTCTACATTAATAAGCGAGTAAGCATTTCTTCCCGTAAAAAGCCGAATATACGAATAGTTATCTTCAATCTTTGCTAATGTATATAAAATCATATCTGTAAGAAAAATTGCTGACAGACACTTTATCCAGGTTTTGTTTAACACTTCCTGCAGCTTCTTTATATCCAGACAATATCCTGTATAATAGAATGGGAAAAATACAATAATTCTTGAAAGATACAGGAAACTTCCTATATTTTCATCATATCCGGCAAGGCATGCCGCCAAAATACTTATCGGCAACACAAACCATAACGGAAGTTCTTTAATCAGATACGCAATAACCATAAATGCAGCCATCGCAAACATATACCATGGAATCCCCGTATCTTCAAACCACTGAAAAACTGCTTTCTGATGGAACAAAATTTTAATTCCATAAATGCAAACCTTCAGTGCATATCCTATCATAATATAATATAACGGTTTGTCCCATTGAAACTTACATCGCTGTGACCATCTTTTTTGTAATAATCCGGACAAAAAAATAAAAAGCGGCATATGGAAAGAATATATAAAAAGAGAAAGACTCTTCATTGTATTCGATATCGGGGCATATTGATTTACAAAATGTCCAATAACAACCATAACAATTAAAAAACACTTCAGATTGTCCCACTTATAAATGCGCTTTGTGCTTTTTTTCACTGCTTCACTCATCTTAATACCTCTTTGTATCAAATATTTGCATCTGATTATAGCACCTGATTTCAAATTTTTCTATAGTAAAATTTAACACTTTAGAAACCTTTTTGTAACATTTATTTTGGCATTTTGCTTAGATAAATAAGAATTTGCCGCAGGCAAAACAGATACTCTCAAAGAGAGCACATACTCTATATTTGTGTTCTGGGAGCTGCAAGACTATAATAAAAAATATTAGAAAAGCCTAATAACCGCTATATCAGTAGTCATTAGGCTTTTGTCATGCGGATAACAGGAAACTGTACTCGTGTTTCTTCCTTATTAAAATGGCTATTTTTCGTGTATATATTCTTTAATTTTCGCAAAAAACAAGCTATTTTTCTCGTCTGTACATTTTTTTAGTACCTTTTTAGTACTTTTAACACGTTTATATTTCTTCGCTAAAACACCAATCTGTCTCCGCCTCATCTGGCACTATAACTTTCATTTCTCTTCTTACTGGATATAACCAAATAGCTCCTTTTATCATCTGTATTATTGTCTTACGGTCAGAGGCCCTTAATTCCATCCCACTAGCATTGCCGCTCCGGGTAGTAAGAGCCAAAACAGCTATATATAATTTTTCCTTTTCGTTATACTTCACACTCACTAATGCCGTTCTTGCAATTCTATGTTCTCCATATACTCTTTTTTACTTTCAAAAAAAAAATTTCTGTCATTGTTCGCCCTTTCATATTCTCCCGCGCATTATCGTGTCCAAAAACTCTGTCTCCTGCGTGTTATCGTGTCAATAAATAGGATTTCCCCGTGTCAATAAATTCAAAATCACATATATTATCAAGTACGGTTGTTAATCTTTATCAAAAGTACCCTTACCATTGTCAAAACCGCGCCCACTTTTGATAATAAGTTTTGATAATGATTATAGCACGAAAAATCGTCATTCAACAACCTTTATCAAAACTTAACAGTATTGATAATGATATTGATAAAATCAAACTATTTTATACTTACAGAAATCCAAATACAGATATTATTTTTTGACTATAAGAAAAGAGCATAAACCTGTTTTATCTGGTCTATGCTCTATGCCTCAACTATCAATATGATATTTGCTCCCAATCTGGAAGAAAGCTCTTATTTTCGTTTTTTCTTTCCCTCTAATCCATTAATAAAAGTATGCGTTAAGTTCGTTTTATAATCATCAAGGAGTAACACATTGCGAATAATTAACGCTTTCTTAAACTCTGCTTCTGTCAATTCTTTAAATTCCTCGTTATCTTTGCTCTTTCTAATCAGTTCCGCAATACGATAAATATCTCTTAACCCTATTACATCTTTGCATTTATCAACAGATTCCCTTATAGCCGCTCTACATGGCCTTTTTGTTAATTTACATTCTTTCATCTTCTCTCACTCCCCTATCTTCGGCATTATGCCGCTGCACTTTTTATTAGTTCTGAAATTATTCTTCTGTATTTGATTCTTTGATAGCCATCTGCAACCGCTCCATGCAATTTCCTTACAGCTTGCCAAAGGTGGGAGCGGTAGAAAAGCTCTAAGATATAATAACGCTGTGTATTTTCTAAATACTCGTTCTGACACGTTTTCTTATGCCATACAGCCATTTCAAGAAAGCCTTTAATAAGTTCCCCAGTCTTAATATTTCTTAACATCTGTGCCAAAGAATTAACTTGCATTGTAATCTGTTCTTCATAGCACAGCGATATAAACACATCTTCAAGTGTTTTTTCAGGAATATATCCTAGTAATACCCTTTTGCTTTTAAGGAAGCCATTTGAGTTCAAATGAACATCGTACTGCCCTGAAGTTATACCCATGTCAATTTCTATTCCGGCCGCTTCCAATTCTTCTGTATCACCTTCCTGGATAATACGAGAACAACACACATTAAAATAATTCTCCATGCCACTCATCTTCAAAAGCTTTGATACACTTATTCTCTTACTTTTTACATCTGCCCGGCTCTTAATCGCTGGAAGTAATCTCTCTTTTAATTCTGACATAACCTTTTCTCTGTCCTTTCAAACGAAAAATTTTATTTATTGCTCTGGTGTCAAATAAAGCTCTGTGATATAGCCACACGTTCGAAGGACCTCTTCTTGCGGTAATCCATACAATATGTGTGTGATTTCCTCAATCAATTTCTCTTTACTTGGCATTGTTGCAATTTTTAAATATTCGCTTTGTAATTCATGCCGAATCTCTTTCCCTGCATTATATCCACGTCTCAAACCCAAATAATAGGAATCTGTGATAATATTCATCACATCATGGCTATTATCTCTAATAAATCTCATTTCTGAATGTTCCAGATCACAAGGCTCATTATTAACCGCAATCTCTAATCCTGTCTTAATTTCTTTCTGTAAATTATCTTTATCCATTTTCTATCCCTTTCTCGAATATAGGAGCGGTACTCCTACACTTTCATATTTGCCTTGTAAATCCATTTTAACCTTTTCTGTGATTCATCTATCCTAAATCGGTTTAAAATTGATTTACACCCCTATTCTGTGAATAATACAATGGCATTACCACGAAAATACTTCGCTGAACCTGTCACCGGGTCATTATGTGCTACTACATCCGCCCAACTTACAAGAATCCAAAGAATGAATAATATTGAAATTATGGTTATCAATTTCGCTGCTATCTTAAATATTATCTTTTTCATGATTACCTCTTTTTCTTTTCTGGAAACCATGCTAAAATATATTTGTGAATTACTTAGACATGGTTTCCATGTTCTTGTCCCATTTCGGAGCGGTCAACTCCGGAGTGGGCTTTTTTTATTGTCTGTTTGTTTATCAGTTTGCGTATAACTTATTACGCTTATTTCAAGGCTAAGTGTTAGCATTTGTTAGCTTTATACTGCTTTATCCTCTTGTTGTGCTGCTTTTTCAAGTAACTCATTCTTTCGCTGCTCTGCTAACTTATTTCGGACATTTACAGGTGGCAAGCCAATATCAATAGACATATCCTCAATGAGTGCTATTATCTGGCTGTCTCCTGTTAATTTCTCCATAGGGCAGGAGCTAATATAAATAATCGGCTTATGCTGACTCATACGGTATGAGATAAGATTCCTCAGAATATCCTTGTCCCAATCTGTTTTACCGCTACCCATTTCATCAAGTACGAGAAGAGTACATTTTCGGTATTCTCTGTTCTTTTCTAGTCTCTGGTCGCCTTTGCCTTTCATAAGTTCCAGATAATCTGGAACAGTCGTATATTTGGCAGATACATGATTGAAATTCTCCATGATCTTACACGCCATCATACAACCTAAAAGTGTTTTACCGCTCCCATGACTTAATGAATTAATATACAGCCCTATCCCCTCACTGCAAATTCTTTCAAAGCCTGCAACAAACTTGTTAAGGGTCTTTCTTATGTTCTTTATACTGCTATCATAACTTAAGCCATATAATGACCAGTCAAGCCCCTTTGATTCATTCACAAGATACTTACTTGGGATATAGCTTCTTCTTATCCGCTCCCAGTAGCCGCTATATGTAACCCTGTCATCATCCACCCAAACAGGAACGGCGGCTTTTCTCCCGTCTCTCTCAACTTCTTGCATATACCCATGAAGATTTCCTTGCTCATTATCAATACGGGTACTTTTCACTACTTTGTCACATTCCACCGTATTTTCTGTTGTATTCGTCTGCAAGCCGTTGCTGTCTTTCGGTTTCTGTCTCTTGTGCTGCATCTTCTTCACCTGCCTTTAAATAATCTGTAAATGGGGTATTTTCTCCGAAGAAAGTCTTTGCTGTCTTTACCCATCGCCCAGTTTTCTCACATTCTGCCACATATGCCTTAGTTGCTTTTAAGAGTTCTTCTTCTGTGTATCCATCATTAAGTCTGGCTTGGTATTTTTTATATGATGCTGATTTTTCTTTTTTCTTGGGATAAATCTTCCATATTTCTTCAAAAGATGAGGCATATATATTATTACTTCTTTTATTCTTTATTTCTTTATATTCTTCATCTGCTGTCACTTGCCTGTCACTTGCCTGTCGGTTGCCTGTCACTTGTCTGTCATTTTGTCTGTCATTTGATTGGTATTTATCATAGTTACACACCGTAATTATGCGGTATTTATTAGTTGCTTTGCTTGTCACTTCGCCTGTCGAAATTAAGTGTTTTAAAGCTGTTCTAACGTTACGCTCCGAACACCCTAATTCCTTAGCCAAACTCGGCAAAGAAGTAATAAATTGCCCCCTTTCATATGGTTGCCCTTTCCAATTTCCTGCTTTCCAGTTTGCCTTTAATATACAGTGAAAGAACAAACGAGCTGTATATGTATCCTCATACCATTCCCAGTCCAAAATACCTCTATCTAGTTTTACAAAGCCGTTTGTTTCTGATTGTGCCATATTAGTTGCCTTTCTCTTTTACTTCCGCTCCTACAACACCGCCATACATACGCTCACTAAAGTAAGCCCGGCTCACCTTGCCACTAAAAGTAAGGTAGCCCTTATCTTTCAGCTCCTTATTAAGCCTTGCAATGATTTTATATGCAGAACTTTCAGAGATTCCGCATAGTTCCGCCACCTCTTTGGCTGTGTATAACTGCTTAGTCATTCTTAGGCATCCCCTTTCTTGCTTCGTCAATCATTCTCATAAGTTCCTCATGTTCTTTCAAGAGCTGCTCATGCCGCTCCTTTTCTTTCTCCAGTAGATCATGTAAGAACTCTTCTAAAGTTTTCTCTTCTGTCATTTCCCTACCCCCTGTAATACAGCTAATTTTCTCTTGCAGTCCTGATAAATTTCTTTATACAGCTTATTTTCCTCTATACCTGAATCAATAGTTTGTGCTATAATAGATTCGGCAACGGTCAATACGCTTAGCTGTAAGCTGGTAGCGGTAGTTCTGTTAGTTATTCCGGCGGCTTTATTAGCTAATTTGGTGTATGCAGTATAAAGCCTTTCCGGGTGCTTGCTACCTTGTGCTGTTGCGTACTCACACAGGCGCTTAATTGCGTCTGTTTCTGTTTTACGGGCTGTTATACCTGTTCTTCGGCTCTCCTGCCATGCAGGGGACTGTTTTTCTCTGATAATGTTTTCCATACGGTTAAAAGCATTTATGTACTGTAATTTCCATTCAAGGGCTTTCTGTCCAGTGAATCCCATAACCAGTAAAGTGAAACCATCACGAGTCATATAATATCTAGGGTATCTCTGTTTATTTTGCGGATGAGTATAGCTGCTTTTGAAGAATAGGGGGGGCTCCACCATTTTGAGGACACCCTTCACCGATTAATCCAGAATACATACGCTCTATTTCAAATAAGAGCTTGTCATGCCTTTTCTCAAACTTCTTTGCCACCTGCAAACTATCACATACCGCTATTTCATTGTGAATACATACAAGTTCATGTTCATTCAAATAATCGCTCCTTTCATTCATTCCAACACCGCCAACCAAAGCATGTTGTTATTGATTTTCTGTTTTAATAATTTCTAAAACATCGACTCCAAGAATTTTTGCAAGTCTTCCAGCTGTTTCTGGCTTAATCTCCTGACCTCTTAAAGCTCCACAATATGTACCTGCCGGAAAGCCCGCCTCTACAATTTCTTTTTTTCCCATACATGTTCTTGCTCTTACAAGCTCAAGCTTTTTTCTGTCAATTCTCATCATTCTCTCCTTTCCAAGATTCGTTTTGAATCTGTAGTTATATATTACAGTTTCATTTTGAATCTGTCAAGAGTATTTTTTATTCGTTTTGAATCTATTCAAAATTTTATATTTATGTTATAATGCTAAAAAGAAGGGAGTAACCATGAGTATTGAAAATAATATAATTGGAGAAAATATTAAAAAATTTAGAAAAAAAGCCAATTTAACTCAAAAAGAACTAGCTAACAAATGTGGTTTAGCTGAAATTACAATCAGACAATATGAAACAGGAAAGAGAGAACCTCGTCGCGAACAGCAAGAAATTCTTTGTGATAAATTAGGAATAACCCTTGCTGATTTATTTTCTCATAAACAGGTATTCTCTGATAAAAAGCACGACATTCAAGAACTTATCAAAACAATAACAAAGATTATACAGGAAACAAAAGATTCTGATGAATCCGAACAAGATAAATCTAAAGATTTAACTATATTAAATAATTATTTAAAACAGGTACAGCAACTTGATAATACCCTCGATTTAGCACTAGAAGCAGATACCGAATTTAAAGAAACTATAGAATATATCGAAAATGAAAACTCTTCTGAAATACAGCATGAATTTGAAGAACTTTTTTTAATTAGTTCTCGTATGCTAAACAATGAGGGGCGATATAAGTTAATGGATTATTTGAATTTGCTTTTAAAAATTCCTGAATATCAAAAAAATTCTGCATTTAATGAACCTCTAACAAAATTAAAACAAGCTACAGAAAGTATCGAAAAAAATAGTAACACTTTTTAATATTAGCACCCCTATTTCTAGGAGTGCTATAAAACTCATTGTTACCGCCCAAAGGGGATACTTATGAGTACTTATGAGGAATTTTATTATATGCTGCGTTTGATTTCGTGTCAAAGAACACCTTGAAAATATAATATATTTAACCAGGCAACTGGGGAGGACAGCTTTCCACCTGTTCCGGAGTCTTACGAAAGAGGTGGTGTCTATGTCAACATATGAGCAGTTTATGATTATTCTGACAACTGCAAGCTTAATTGTATCTATCTTGAATTACACACATAGAAAATAGCCGTCCTGCTCTCTGGTAAAGTTTAGGACGGCTATTTCAATAGTCTATTAACTTGCCCGGGTCAGATGGAGTGCGCCCATCTTTCCCAGTTGTCTTGTTAAGTATATTATATGATATGCTTTTGTTATTGTCAATATAACAAAATATAAACAAAAAAAGATAGCGCCCTCTGTCTGGTAAACTAAGACGCTATCTTCTACCAATAGGGCTGATACATGGTACATTAAGCCATGCTCTGCGTGATAATAACTCTTGTACATTTATTATCTTTCAAATATTACCAAAAGTCAATAAAAATATATGCTATACTTTCATTCATTCCAACACCGCCGACCAGCAACAGAAAGGAATGATAGATATATGCCAGCATATTACAACGAGGATACCAAGAAATGGTATTGTAAATTTTACTATAAGGATTGGCAGGGAAACCACAAGCAAAAGAAAAAGAGCGGCTTTGAGCGTAAGAAAGATGCTTTAGAATGGGAGCGGTCTTTTCTGGATAAGTTAGCAGGTAGCCCAGACATGGCTTTTTCTGACATGGTAGGGCTTTACTTGAAAGATAAAGAACTGCATACCAAACTAAAGACATACAAAACTAAGAAACACCGTATAACAGCGTGGATACTGCCCTATTTCAATGAACAGGCTGTGAACGATATTACCGCTACCGACATTCGAGAATGGCAAGGAACACTAAAAAACGCTACCGGAGCAACAGGAAAACCTTTAAGCCCCGGCTATATGCAGAATCTTGTAACGGAACTATCTGGAATCTTTAATTTTGCTGTACGTTTTTACGGACTTCCTGCGAATCCTTGTAAGGTTGCCGGGAACCTGGTAGGAAAGAAGCGAAAGAGTATTGATTTCTGGACGAAAAAGGAATTTGACCGCTTCATATCAACCTTTGATAAGCCAGACCCTTATTACATAGCATTTCTTACACTGTACTATACTGGGATGCGAATAGGCGAATTGCAAGCACTCACTTTTGCTGATCTGGATTTAAAGAGTGGTATTATTCACATAACAAAGACCTATTCTGTAATTGACGGGAAAACAGTTATCACAACCCCTAAGACTCCAAAGTCTGTACGGGATATATTAATACCTGCTTTCTTGTGTGAAATTTTAGAAGATTACAAGAAAAGATATTATAAACCGCTACCAGAAACAAGAGTCTTTCAAATGTCCCGGCAGCCATACAGAGAACAGATGAAACAACATTGTGATATAGCAGGCGTAAAGAGAATAAGACTCCATGACCTGCGGCACTCTCATGCTTCTCTGCTTATTGAATTAGGGTTTTCTGCTTTACTGGTGTCGGAACGGTTAGGACATGAAAGCGTATCAACCACACTTGATATTTACTCTCACTTATTCCCATCCAAACAAAGCCAAATGATAGAGCGGCTTGATAAGCTGTGTGAGGGAAATTATAAATAAAATAGTACCTTTTTAGTACCTTAGAGATAAAAGAAAAGCCTAATAACCGCTATATCAGTAGTTATTAGGCTTTTGTCATGCGGATAACAGGAATCGAACCTGCACTCCGAAGAACTAGATCCTAAGTCTAGCGCGTCTGCCAGTTCCGCCATATCCGCATATCCTGTAATTCAATTATCTTTTTTCGCTTGTGAAAAAAGAAAGCGGGTGATGGGAATCGAACCCACGTATCTAGCTTGGAAGGCTAGTGTTCTACCATTGAACTACACCCGCAAATATCGGGGTGACAGGATTCGAACCTGCGGCCTCTTGATCCCAAATCAAGCGCTCTAGCCAAGCTGAGCCACACCCCGGTATACTATATAATATTTTTCGAAATCAAAAACCGCTATAGCAACGATTTTCGAATGAGACATCGGGGATTCGAACCCCGGACAACTTGATTAAAAGTCAAGTGCTCTA
>ERZ1673739.1156-NODE-1156-length-31335-cov-8.094150_pt1 | contig 31335 bp, 29 predicted proteins | sample MGYA00580210_ERZ1673739 | MGnify/ENA primary metagenome ERZ1673739 (study PRJEB41218, sample SAMN15661749) | gut metagenome | host: Homo sapiens | place: Canada: London | collected 2015-08-20/2019-03-30 | study: EMG produced TPA metagenomics assembly of...
GCAACGAAAAAGAAACATACCGATATTATCAACCGTTTTGAAATTCGTCTGCGTGGCACAAAGGCGGTACAGGCAGTTGAGGAATTGTTATTGACATATAATCCTCATATCTCGTGTATATACTTTTTCTTTCACATCATCCAGACATCTATCATATCTATTCGCAATAATCGCCTGACTCTGTTTCTTGAATTCCTCCAAATCATTGACTACCTTGCTTCCGAAAAATGTTGTGCCTTCTTCCAGTGTTGGCTCGTAAATGATTACGGTCGCGCCTTTTGCCTTGATGCGTTTCATGACTCCCTGAATGGAGGACTGGCGGAAATTATCGGAATTGGATTTCATGGTCAATCTGTAAACACCAACAATAACTTCCTTCTCTTTGCTTGCATCGTAATCATCATTTTTTCCGTAAGCTCCGGTCATCTCCAGCACATGTTCTGCAATGTAGTCTTTTCTGGTACGGTTAGACTCAACGATTGCTGTCATCATATTCTATGGCACATCTTCATAATTAGCCAAAAGCTGTTTTGTATCTTTCGGCAGACAGTACCCACCGTACCCGAAGGATGGGTTATTATAATGACTACCAATACGCGGATCCAGACATACGCCATCGATAATCTGCTTGGTATCCAGACCTTTCATCTCAGCATAAGTGTCTAGCTCATTGAAGTATGATACACGCAGTGCCAAATATGTATTGGCAAATAACTTTACAGCCTCTGCCTCTGTAAATCCCATAATTAATGTGTCAATGTCTTCTTTAATAGCACCTTCCTGTAATAATCTGGCAAATGTGTTCGCTGCTTTTACAAGTCTTGCATTTTTTACATCTGTTCCAACGATGATACGTAACGGATACAGATTGTCGTAAAGTGCTTTTGATTCTCTTAAAAATTCCGGGCTGAAAATAATATTGTCACAGTGATATTTTTCTCTGATGGATGCTGTATATCCAACCGGAATCGTAGACTTAATCACCATCACTGCGTCCGGATTATATTCAATCACCAGTTCGATTACATTTTCCACTGCAGATGTATCAAAGAAATTCTTCTTTGAATTGTAATTAGTCAGCGCTGCAATGACTACAAAATCTGCATCTTTATATGCGACCTTGGCATCTAATGTTGCAGTCAGATTCAAATCTTTCTCTACCAAATATTTCTCAATATAATCATCCTGAATTGGTGACTTCTTCTGATTAATCAGTTCCACCTTCTCAGGAATAATATCATGACCTTAAGATTTTCTTAATGGGGTCTGACCCCTCCAGTCTACACTGGTTCAAAGAATGTATCTGGATGTCCTGGATCAAATACCTCGTTACAGGTCATTACTGTTACCAAATCTTCTGTCTCTGATAAATTTATAATATTATGCGTCCATCCCGGGATCATATAAATTGCCTCGATCTTATCTCCTGAAACTTCAAATTCTACTGTTTCTCCGGTGTTGATGTTACGTTCCTGAATCAGTCCATGTCCATGTACTACGATGAACTGTTCCCATTTGGAGTTATGCCAGTGCTGTCCTTTTGTGATTCCCGGTTTACTGATGTTGATGCTTACCTGTCCGCAGTCAACTGTATGTACTAATTCTGTAAATGATCCTCTATCATCACAATTCATCTTCATAGCATATTTGAACTTATCAGTTGGTAAATAGGTTAAGTAAAGACTGAAAAGTTTCTTTGCAAATGATCCGTCCGGGCATTTTGGCATCATTAAGGAGATCGGCTGTGACTTGAATTCTTCTAATAGGTCTACGATTTCACCTAATGTCGCTTTATGTGTGACCGGTACGCAACAATAACGACCGTTCTCATCTAATACTGTCTCCACTCCATCAAATTCGCAATGCTGTTCTTTTCCTTCAAGAAGATCAAACATTCCTTCTACAAGGTCATCAATATACAGCACTTCCAGCTCTGTGCTTCTGTCGTTTACTGTAAATTCTTCGTCATTTGCTACAGCCCAGCAAAATGTTGAGATTGCGGAATTGTATTTCGGTCGGCTGTGTCCCATCAGATTCACAAAACGATATACATATACCGGGGCCCCTATCTCTTTTCCATATTCAAAGAACAATTCTTCTCCGGCCTTTTTGCTTCTTCCGTACTCGCTATTGCCAAACCGTCCTGCAAGTGTTGCCTGAACCGAAGAAGAAAGCATAATACCTGCTTTATTATTGTATTTTTTTAATGTATCAAGAAGTTGTGATGCAAATCCAAAATTACCTTTCATAAAATCTTCTGGATTTTCCGGGCGGTTTACACCTGCAAGGTTAAATACAAAATCTGCTTTCGCACAGTATTCATCCAGTTCTGCTTCTGTACTGTCTAAATCATATTCATAAATCTCGTTGATTTCAATATTTCTCGTTCTGTTTTTCCCATCTCTGATGTTTTTTAAGTTATTAACAAGTGCAGTTCCAACCATTCCTTTTGCACCGGTAACAAGTATATTCATAATATCACTACCTCCAATTCTAAAAATGACGAGCTCGGTGCAGTTTCAACATAAGCACCTGCCCGTCATTAAATTTATATCTTACTGATCTTTTCTCCAAACCATCTTGTTGACTACATTTACATATCCCTGAATGATACGGACAACTTTCATTGATACTGTTTCATCAACATAATCCGGACAAGGTTTACCAAGCACACCTTTCTGCTTCATCTCAATCGCCATATCTGTAGCATTTAACAGTTCTTTTGTTGTAATACCAGCTAAGATGAAATCTCCAGCTTCCAATGCTTCCGGTCTCTCTGTTGATGTACGGATACATACAGCAGCAATCGGATGTCCGATTGAAAGATAAAATGAGCTTTCTTCCGGCAATGTACCTGAATCAGATACAATTGCTAATGCATTCATCTGAAGCTTATTATAATCATTAAAACCAAGCGGTTCATTAACTCTTACTCTTGGATCAAGCTTGAATCCACTCTTTTCCAGACGATTCTTGGATCTTGGATGACAAGAATAGAGAATCGGCATATCGTACTTCTCTGCAAGCGCATTGATGGCAGTAAAAAGACTTAAAAAATTCTTCTCTGAATCAATATTTTCCTCACGATGCGCAGAAAGCAAAATGTATTTATCCTTTTCAAGTCCAAGTCTGTCCAAAACATCGCTCTTCTGAATCTTTTCCAGATTCATGTGAAGCACTTCCGCCATAGGAGAACCGGTCATATATGTTCTCTCTTTTGGAAGTCCTGTATCTGCAAGGTATTTACGCGCAAACTCTGAATAACATAAATTCACATCAGAAATAACATCTACAATACGTCTATTTGTTTCCTCTGGAAGGCACTCATCTTTACATCTGTTTCCTGCTTCCATATGGAAAAGCGGAATATGTAATCTCTTTGCAGAAATTGCTGATAAACAAGAGTTTGTATCTCCCAACACAAGATATCCATCTGGCTGCAGCTCAGAAAGAAGTTCAAAAGATCTTCCTAAAATATTACCACAAGTCACTCCAAGATTCTCTCCAACAACAGGAACCAGGATATCTGGTCCGAACTCACCAAACGTATTCTTCAGTTCGAAGTCTTCCCAGAATACAGTACTCAAATTTCTATCCCAGTTCTGATTGTAATAAACAACACAACAATCAAAATATTCTCTACATCTTTTGATTACCGCAGCAAGACGGATAATCTCCGGACGTGTTCCGCAACCAATCATCACTTTCGTGCGACCATCATTCTTCCATTTAAAATTATGTTCAACCATTTCAATATCTCTCCCATCAATATAACTTCATTCTTGTTTATAGTTTTTTTTGGGGTCTGACCCCTCTTTCAACTCACCTCCATCAAATCCCACTTGTATATAATCATACATCTTCGCATTATCAGGTGAATCTATACTTACATCATTTGCCCGGACAAATACTGGTGATTTTATTTTTTCCATATTTTGTTTCATCCACTCATCATTGCCAACCTGCATTCCCCATAACCGATCCAATTCAGATCCAGCTTCTTTGCAAATGCCTTTGATATATTTAATCGTTTCGTCATCAGCTCCCAGTTTTCTCAGGAAATATAAGCAATGATGATCATGCAACCATTCTATTGCCTCTTCCAAATCGTCTTCGGTAATGTGATTTTTCTCAACCAATCCTCTACTCTTATACTCATTCGATTCCTCACTATATGAATTTATCAGACAAATGCTTTATTGATTTATTTATATGTTTTAATGCTGAAAGTTCATCTCTAATCTGAGGTTCCATAGTTAATATATTTCCAATAAAATTAATATCTATCGTATAATTTTCCGTTATTACTTTCCCACAAGTTTCATAACTAATCTCAACATCAAAAACTTTATCCGGATAATCTCTAAAATCAAATCCAGAACTTATGTGTTGTTGTGGTGCAAGAAAAACATTTTTTAGATTTGTGATATTAAAATCATTTAAATCTTTCTCTCCCGCTTTTCCCCATTCCAAGTCTGGAGTCATCTTTAATGAAAGTAATTTTGCAGGAGAATTACCAAAATTTTTTATAATCAATGAGTAAAATACATCCACTCCGCTTTTTGCAATATAAAAAACAAGATTTCCTCTATTCTGTTCAAAATACTGATTTTTCTGTTCATTTAATTGCTTTTTCATTTCTTTTAGATTCTGATATGTATAATATATAGCAATTACTGATCCAATGAATGTAAAAAAACTTAGTATCAGTCCAATTAACTGAAATAATGTGGAATGCCATTCTGCTAGTGTCATATTGAAATCACCTTTTAATCTTCTATTCCATCTTCGCCAGCTCTTCTTGAATATATGTCAGTTCTGCGATCTTCGCCTTTGTCTCTTCCAGATTCAATCTTGTTGTATTATTAGAATTAAACTCTGTCAGAGTGTTTCTCTTGTCATCTCCATCTTTGAAATACTTATCATAATTCAGTCCACGATTGTCAGCCGGTACACGGTAGAAATTTCCCATGTCAACTGCTTTCGCACACTCTTCATTCGTCAGAAGTGTTTCATACATCTTCTCACCATGACGAATACCGATCACCTTGATATCTTCTTTCTTGCCGCCAAATAACTCACACACAGCTTCTGCCTGTGTCTGGATTGTGCAAGCTGGCGCTTTCTGGATCAGAAGATCTCCATTCTCGCCATGCTCAAATGCAAATAATACAAGATCTACAGCTTCCTCTAAGCTCATAATAAAACGTGTCATGGATGGCTCTGTTAATGTAATCGGATTGCCAGCTTTAATCTGATCGATCCAAAGCGGAATTACAGATCCGCGGCTGCACATAACATTGCCATATCTTGTACAGCAAATCTTTGTTTTTCCTGACATTCTGGATTTTGCAACTGCAACCTTTTCTTCGATTGCTTTTGTAATTCCCATTGCATTAATTGGATAAGCTGCTTTATCTGTTGAAAGACAGATAACAGATTCAACCCCAGCTTCAATTGCTGCAGTCAATACATTCTCTGTTCCAATTACATTTGTGCGGACTGCTTCCATCGGGAAGAACTCACATGATGGCACCTGCTTTAAAGCTGCTGCATGAAAGATATAATCTACCCCTGGCATTGCTGCTCTTACTGACTGTAAATCACGAACATCTCCAATATAAAACTTGATTTTATCTGCTACTTCCGGCATCTTAGCCTGAAACTCATGACGCATGTCATCCTGCTTCTTCTCATCACGAGAGAAAATACGAATCTCTCCAATATCAGTCTTAAGGAAACGGTTCAATACTGCGTTTCCAAATGAACCTGTTCCTCCTGTAATCATAAGTGTTTTTCCTGTAAATGCTCCCATTGTTTTCTCCTTTTCGTATCCACTTTTATTAATTCTTATATTTTTAATTATCATTATCCAGGCATCCCTTATCAGCTCGTCCTAAATAATTTTGACATTACTTTGGAAAAAGAATAGACATACGCTGCACCTTCTGAGTCATCTAACTCAAAGTCCTTTTCTATTTTTTCCAGCTGATCCTTGCTTTCCTCCATCAAACGAATTCGTTCTTTTACCACAGAACTTTCGATATATTTTTCCAACATATCCTTTGTAAATGCATATATCTCTTGCTCCCTCTCATCTTCAGAAGAGAAAAAGATCTTCGCATACTCTTTTTGCTTATGCAGTTGCCGGCTATATACCAGATTACACATAGTAAATAAATCAAACTCCAATAACGGATAATCATATGTACAGCCATTTTCAAAATATGCATATAACTTGTGGTAAAATGTATGGAAACAGTTATAATAATCGATTCCTTTATTCACAACGTCTGTACCAGGGATCAGATTCTTTATTCTATTCTCACCATATATTGTCAGATCACCATAATACCACATCATATATTGTCTGTTATACAACACAAATGCCGATGATTCTAAGAGTTCTTTTACAAGCTGAATCGAACTGTTGGAATTCATTGCTCCCAAGATCTTCTGCGAATGCAAAAAATTCAAATCAATAAAATTTTTCATCTTTTCAGAGTTATTGCCGGTAATCTTCCACGGATCTGACAAACCGATATGTTCTCCAGTCTCGGACTTTACAGTTCCAAGCTCCAACAGCATCCTCTCAATTTCATCACGGATATAATCTGGTATTTTATCTAAATAGGCCAATACATACGTAAGTATCGATAAAGTACATTTATTTATCGGTCTGCTATTCGCCAGCTTTCTTTTTTCAATCAAATTTCGGCACACAATAATAAACTTGTTCTGATCATTCCTCCACAATTTTTTTATAATAATAGAGATGTTTCTAGAAATCAGTTTATTGATGATCGAATTCTCAGGTATTTCATTCTTAGGGTTTTCCGCAAAATACCGAGGTTCTCTGTTATAGTGCAACGCCAAAAGATACTCTCTTGCATCTTTATGCTTTCAAATAAGCTCATACCATTAATTCGCTTCTATATAAACTATTTTCTTATCTTATTTATACTTTTTTCTACAGCTAATCTTATATGTGTACGATAAAAGACTATGTTTATTATTGCACTAATAAATATTACTAATATTGAAATTTTTACCGCTATAACAATCCACGAAAAATAAGTCACACTTTTCATCTCAAACCATGTTTTCAAAAATGATAAATGGATAAACAAATGCAACAATACCACTATAAGTCCATCTACAAAAATTTGTTTAAGGAAGTTTTTAAATGGCCATTTAATTAAATTTTTTGAATCATACCAAGCCATCCAAACAGTCTGATAAAACATAGCTATAACAGTTCCTAGTGCTACACCAACCAAACCTAAAGCTCTAACAGCTACTACTGAAATAATAATGTTGAGAGTTGCTGCAATCAAATAGTTATTTTGTGTTTGTTTATAATGACCTCCTGCCAATATCATTATATTATAAGGAAGTCTTAAACAATGTCCGGCATTTGCAACAACAATTAACATTGCAAATAAAGGCTGCACATAATTAACATCTGATATTCCCTTAGTATACACTTCAATAAACGGAATAATAAGGGCTGATGTAATTCCAAAAATCAAGATAGTTCCTGTATGTAAAATCCATTCTATCCACCCAAAAAAATCTTTTAATTCATCTAGTTCTTGTTTAGCCCACATTTCTCCCATTAATGCCTGAATACCGTTAGTCATAGAAAGTAATAATTGCTTAACACCAGACGTTACTATACTGTAAACAGAGTATATGGATACGTCTTTTAAATCAGAAAAAATTGTCAAAACGATATTATCCGTTCCATCTAGCACAACTGCTGAAACATGCTGTGCTACTCCATTCCATTTCTGTTTTATTGGTTCTTCTGTATACTTAATATTCCAATTCAAATTATAATGTCGTTTGACGTATATTGCCAATATTAACGGACGTAATGCATATATCAGTGAAGTAACCAATTTAACAAGATGTATACCTGCGCCAAGTTTTATTAATATAAAACAAGCTACTGTATTCATAATTAAAGTGACTGTCTGTGAAATATATGATACATACCCTTTCTGATCTGCTGTCAACAGTAGACTGTTTATAATCCCAAAATAATATTGTGCAAAAGAACTAATACTTATTACTCCAATCATTGTTGCAGTATATACAAATCCAAATTTTTGATTAGCTATAAAAGGGTAACACACCATTAAAATAATTACATAAACCGTAAGTATTTTTGCTAATTTTGAAAAAAACTTTTGTCCTGAAACAATAACTCTGCTTATTTGTTCATCATCTTTTTCAGCTAATGGCTTATATAATGATGACTGTATAACTGCCCCAACACCTAATTCCAAAAATGATATAATAGCTAAAAATTGCGTGATAGAATTGACTAATCCATTCACTTCAGAACCAAATGATTTTAAAATAAGTCGTGGTAATATAAATCCGCAAATAATTGTTACTACCTGATAAAATAGTGATGTGCTCGTATTTAATGCTAAGCGCTTCTTTCTTTCCAAAATGTAAGAGCCCCCTAATAATATTAATTTGTTTTTTGTGGAAGTTTTATCCAACTCCCCAATTTATAATCCCATTCAATTGGTTCAATCGCATCAAATCCACTTCCGTCAAAAAAAGTCATTTCTCCAAAATATACACCTTCAGGAGTTTGATAGAAATCAACTCGGACATGTGGAATATTCGTTGATAATTTTTCAGCTAAAGCTTTCATTAATTCAAACTTCTCTGGTTTTTTCGGAATGCTATCAGCATTGTCATATCCCCACTTAAAATCTAAATGTTGATAATTTTCATCAAAATAATCTGCCTTTGTGTTCTTATTTGACATTCGATCTGAGTTAATCATTATCAACTTGACTCTTCCATCAAAACAATAGAACTTATAATCTTTAAGTTCATAACCAGACTCATCGACAATATATTTTTCAGCTATTATTCTTCTAGGCACATTTTTATATGGCCATTCTCTGTTTGTTAAATAATAATCTTGTTTTAATCCTTTTTTCAACTCTGATATTACTTTTGTACAATCCATGTTTTCTTTATTTTTACATATGTACATTCCTGTTCCTGAATTATGATTGCATTTCAATACAAATTGATTAGGCAATTTATCAAATTCTATATCATCTGCATTATCCCAAACACCTATCAATGGTATCAGATACTCTTCACCTATGGTTTCTTTTATATACTCTCTCACTAGATATTTGTCCACATATTGAGTATACTTTGGATCCCGATTATATAATTTTAACCACTGTAATTTTTCATTTATTGTTTGAGGATTTTTCAAATTTAATTTCCTATGAAACACAGCTTTAAATTTTCTTTCTAAGAATTCTCTGTCCTCCATCTTGTTGTGCATTCCATAACATGAAGTTATATAAAATCTGTAATCCGAATCACAAATTATTTTTAAAATACTATTACAAACTTTCTTTACTCTCATCTCTTTTTCTCCTTAAATTCTTTGCACAAATATACATAATCATAATATAAAAATAATTTAACTTATCAAAATAAGTAACTAATCCATAATCCATGGCTAATAAAATTGCAGCCATTATTATTGAAAGAATAGCAGTAGTATCATATTTTCTATATATCAGGATTTCTTTTATAGGTTTTAGCCAAATCATATAATATATGATAGTTCCAACTAAACCACCACACACTAATAATTCCACATAATTATTGTGAAAATATGTTTCTTTTCCGCCAATTACATCCGCAAGCACCTTGCCACTATTTCCCATACCGTAACCTAAAATAGGATGTTTCTTAAATTTTTCTATTCCAATTGTAATAAATTCCGCTCTAGTAGAAGCCGAATCATCTACTGTACCCTTTCCTGTCACCATCGCAATAAGACCATCCATCCTATCTACAATTCCTTTAAACATTTCAACATTTCTTAATTGTGACAAAATATAATACATAATTAAAATAATTATTAAAACTTTTAATACAGTAATAAGAAAAGAGCTACTCTTAAATCTAATAGCAAACAGGAGAAATCCTCCCAATATAAGCATAACCAATGCTTTTCTACTCCCTGTTGCTGCAATGACAATTATTCCCATTATGGACAAACAACTACATAACCCTGTGCTGAAAATTTTCATTTTTTCAAATAATACTTTATATATATAAGTTATAATTGCAACACTAATAATCATTGCTATACTATTAACATTAGAAAAAATATCTTCTAATCTATCTCCACGACCAAGTACTAAGAAAATAGTTGCTATTCCATACCTATAGAATGAATATATAGTCACTATAAATCCACTAACCATTAAAATCGTATATAAATCACTAAGTGAATTATATCTACTATAATAAATATATAGTACAGACATGCAGATTAATATTTTCAGAATAGTTAATGTCTTTCTCATTGCTAAATTGTAATTATAAGACCATATTGAAGAGCATGCTGCAAATGCGATAAATGCTAAAATATATTTATGAAAGCTATCTATTTTTACTACAATTTTAAAATTATTGCGCAACGCAAGCAAGCCAAATATTAGTATCGTCATTCCTAGCAAAATATAGCTAACTCTATAATCCATATCAAATATGATAAACGAAGATATCATTATAGCAGTACAGATATGAATTAGATAATCAATTTTAGTCTTCGTATTTACATATTCCATTCTATTCCACCTTTTTTATTTTTTATGATTATGCAATTCCGTGACATACCAATTTATTTTTTCTCAAACAAAAATTTTTTCCACTTGTCAAAAACAGTTTCTGGTAAGAAATCTATTGATTTTTTCTTTGCCCGTTCTCGATAAAGTTCATTTTTTTCTTCATTCATCATGACACTAATTGCTTCTGCCATTTCATCGGCATTATTACACGATACAAGGATTCCTGCATTTGATTCTTTCAAAAGATATTTTGGACCACCTGATGGGCAATCAGTTGAAACAACCGCTGTTCCACATGCCATAGCTTCCATCAATGCATTCGGTAATCCTTCGTAATCTGAGCTTAGCACAAACACTTTAGCCTTACTTAATTCTTCATTAACATTCGAAATTGCCCCTGAAAAAACAACACGTTCTTCAATTCCCAATTTTCTTGCATATTCCTTTAATTCACTCTTTAATGGTCCTTCTCCATATATAATCAACCTGTCATCCGGATATTGGGATGAAATCAAAGAAAATGCATGTATTAATAATTTATGATTTTTTTGTGGAAACAATCTTCCAACAGTAACAATATTTTTTCTTATTTCTGAAGAAGGAGTATTAAAAAATAACTCATTTACAGGATTTACTATAATTGTAGATTTACTTCTTATCCTATTAAAAAAGTATTTTGATGCATCTTCTGTTTGAAACACGCATCCATTTGCCAGCAGGAACAAACAATTAGTTAAAAATTTTTTAATTATATTATTTCCATATTCTCGATTCGGATCATTTCTAACAGACACAACTTTACGACATGGTAAAAAAACACTAGCAAGTAACATTCTCACATTTGGTGGACCCATAAATGACAGTACACAATCTGGTTTTTCTTCAAGAATAACTTTTCTCAATTTTTTTATTCTTTTTAAGTTTGAAATAATGGCATTCGCTCCAGATTCATTCAAAATAATACGTTTAGCTAATGAATTCACTTCATATTCTGGAAACTCACCATTTGAAACTGTATCATTAACTAATATCACATCAAAACCTTTATTTGTGAAGTAATCAACAAGATTTGCCATCACTCGGTTTGCGCCACCTTTTTGCATGGAATCTATATACAAAACTATTTTTTTCATAATATATACTCACCTCTAGATATAGATTTTTAACATAATCTCTTAAATTTATTAATACTTTCCCATCACCATTCTATTTGGCATAATATTCAAAAATAATGTTTTCAATTTCAATACATATTCCAGATAGTACCTTGTTTCTGAAGTAACTTTTTAAGAATATAGACCAAATCACTTCGAAAATCAAGAGAAGCAATAATTGGATATTCTATGTTATATAATTCAAAATCTTGCTAAGTATCCCTGTTTGAGCTTTTTTTATTCTTATAGTAAAATTCTATTCTCTTATAATATATCATTTTTAATTTTTTCAACTACATCATCAGAAAAACGTTTTTTTATTACTCTTGCAGGATTTCCTCCAACAATACAATAATCTTGAACATCCTTTGTCACAACTGCGCCAGCTGCCACAACTGCACCATATCCAATTGTCACTCCTTTTAAAATAATTGCATTACAGCCAATCCAATTGTCTCCCTTTAATATCACATCTTGATCATCTTTTTCTCTTTTGTCAGCTTCCGTAAATTCTGACATATATCTCCCTGGAATATCAAAAATATGATTTCCTGTTATTATATGGACAGAAGGACCAAACATGACATGATCTCCTATGTATATCTTCGCCTTTGTCGTCATAAAATTGCAGTTATTTCCAATTGAGACATCATTACCGATATAAACGTTTTTCCAACCTATAATGTCTGCATTAATTCCAAAATGAACTTTCTTACCACACTTGTTCACCATTTTTCTTTTGATAGGATTTAAAATGAATTTATTCATCGCCTTTTTTATACAAATTATATATATATATATATTATTCATATTGTTTCCTCGCTTACTTATTTGTTTCTTTTAAAAAACTCCTCTCATGCCGCATAATCACTGAATATATATTCAAAAATTGTTTCATTACTGCATCTATTGTATAAGAGTCCTTCACCTTATTGATATTGATTTTACTCATTTTTTTTCTAATTTCTTGAGAATCCATTTTAGTTAATGCGTTTATGATATCATCTACAGATTTAGATTTAATAATAAATCCTCCTCCTTCTCCTATCATATCTTTTACCGCTCCCACATCTGTTGCTATTACAGGTACTCCACAACTCATTGCTTCTAACACACCTAATGGAAAACCTTCAGAATAGCTAGGCAAAATATATACGTCCATCTCACTTAAAATATTGAAAATTTCTTTATTATCAACACTTCCCCAAAATTTCACATTCGGAATACCGATTTTTTTTAAATCTTCATCTTCAATGGGGCCTATAATATTAAACAAAATTTCAGGGAACGCTTTTGCAGCATTTATTAATTCTTGAATACCTTTCCGTTTTTCAACTCTTCCTACAAAACAAACATTTTCTATATGTTCATTTATATACTTATTCTCAAAAGTAGGTTTATCTATAAAGTTTGGAACATAAATTACATTATTATGATATCGCTTTGCTACTTTTACAGATGCTGTATTTAAAACACAAACCACATCAACTAATTTACATACCATACGAAACATTAATTTAGCTAATCGATTATTTATATTAGTATCTAAATTACAATGACACTGATACACTATGGGTGCCTTGATTCCAGTTAATACTAAAAAATCTCTTATAAGACCTTTCGTAAAACAAGATGCGTTATAATGAATTACTGTCTCTTTTTCATTTTTGCTCCACCATTTTAATTCATCATGAAGTTTTTTTGTTCTTTTTATTTCATCCTTATATGATATTTTACCTGTTTGAACTCTTTCACCAACAACAGCCGAATTTATAAGATGACATTTTATATTGTTATTTTTAGCATATTTTATGTAACTTTCTGTCCACGATGCTATACCACCCACAGGTGGTGGCAGAGGTGAAACTAATATTACTTTTTTATTAGTACTTATATTAGACATATTTCTTTTTCCTTCCAAAATTTTTATTAAATATTTCCGACATAGGAAACAACTGTTCCAATGAAATAGAATGCTTTGAATTTTTCAATTCTTACATACTTGCTCAAACATATCAAGATATTTTTTTACACATACTTCTTTTGATGCATGTTCAATAACATATTTTCTAGCATCACACATCTTAGAGCAACTTCTAGTTTTATACTCCATTATGCTCTCTTTCAATTTTTCCGGATTTTCTGGTTCTATACAAATCCCAGCATTTGCTGAAGATAGTATATAATCCAATTCACTTCCTATATCAAAAGACGACACTATAGTTGTATTACACGCCATAATACTCCATGTCTTACTCGGCATTCCTGCTTTACCAGTACCTTTTTTGCATGTTATAAGCGCAATATCTCCAAGACTATAGACCTCTGAAATTCTATCTTGAGGCATAAGTTCATGAATAAATACATTATCTAAATTTTTAGCCTGTTCCCTTGCATCTTCAAAATATGGACCTCCGCCAAAAATCACAAATTGAATATCCTTGTAATCCTGTAATTCCATAGCAGCTTTAATTACAATATCCGCGCCTTGCGCAGCCCCAAAATTTCCTGCATAAACTACAAGGAATTTACTTGGATCTAAATCAAACTCATCAATCAATTTGTTATCTTTTCTCTCTACAGGCTGAACAGATTCTAAATCAATCCAATTAGATATAATTTCTACTTTTTTTTCTGATACACCTTTAGCTAATAAATTCTTTTTGAAAGCCTGGCTTATAACTATGATTTTATCAGCATGACGATATGTAAAATCCTCAAGCTTTCTTCCTATTTTCCAAAGAACACTACCATTATGAGTTAAATTCGTATTAACAAGCGAATCCGGGAAAATATCCTGAAGATTATATACAAAAGAAACTTTTTTCTTATATTTTTTACTCAGTTTACGAGCAACAATTCCACTTATCGCCCCTTGTGTCGGAGGTGTACTGTTTGAAAACACAACATCAACATTCTTGCTCTTTAATGCAATTTGGTATGTTCTAAAATTACACCAGAAATATCTGAAGGCTCTTACTATTGGATTCTTGCCCTCCTGTGGTGCCTTAAAACGATTCACCTCAACTGAGCCATTATATTTCTCTTCAAATATTTTATTTTTATACTTTTCTCTCGTTTCTTTGTCAATGCCACGCGTTGGAGTTGGACATATAATCTTAATTTTATGTCCGTCCGAAATCAAGCCTTCGATCAAATCCCTTTCCAAGTGAGTATATGCAATTTTTTCAGGTTCATAATATGCATCTAAAAAAAGTATGTTCATTACTTATCCCCCTCAAATCTATACTCGTACATTTTTCGTCCTTCATCGGTTACAAACATTCTTTCTCTTATGAATCCATTTTTTTCATAAAAATGAATTGCTCCTTCATTATTCACTGCGTCCGTCTCCAAAGTAATATAAGCATACTCTTCAAAGTCGACCAGTTTCTTCAATTTTTCAATCAACTTTGAGCCAACGCCTTTTGATTTTACATTAGGATCTACACCAATTGACGATAATTCAACATACTTTTCCTTGCGCTTTACTTCACTTGGTTTCAGGAAGGCTTTAATTATATGCAAAAATGCTGATGGTCTCCGAAAAAAGGCTCCCATACTATACCATCCAAACTGAACCAAACGAGTTTTAATCATAAATTTATATAAACCACTAAAATCTGATGAATAGGCTAAAAATCCTACTGTTTTTCCATCACCTTCAGCTACTAACAATCCCGATTCTTCATGATCACAATATGACTGATACATCTGTCTTAAAAAACCACGCCCCATAAAAGTAAGGAAAAAACCAGTGAAAGTATTTAAATGTATTGTCACTATTTCATCTATTATTTTCTTTTCGTCTGATTTAACTTCTCTTATAGTAACCATTTTTCACCCTCTTTTTATTCATAATCCTTTCCAAGTACTGCAAACACAGTTCTGAACATTGTAACAATCTCTCCCACAAACGAAAATCTTTTAATACTCTCAAGATTGTATTTCATTTTTCCCGGAAGAACTTCTTCTATATACACCTTGTCTACATCTTCTGCACCATTTAACAGTTCATCTTCATCCTTATAACGAATGCTTGCTTCACTTGTGATGCCTGCCGGAAGTAACAATGTCGCCATATATTCCGGCTTATATTTTTCGACATATTTCACGGCTTCTGGTCGTGTGCCTACAAAACTCATATCTCCAGAGATGAGATCAAAAACCTGTGGCAATTCATCCAATCGGCAACCTCTAAGTTTTGCACCTACTTTTGTTATACGGCTATCGTTTCCAACAGTTACAGCTGTTCCAATCTTATCAGCATTACTAACCATTGTTCTGAATTTATGAATTTTAAAATGCTTGCCATAGGTTGTAACTCTTTCTTGTCTATAAAAGACTGGTCCCTCAGAGTCAAGTTTGATCATAACTGCAATGATTGCCATAGGTATTGCCAATATAATTAATAAAAGCACTCCACCGACGAAATCCATTGCTCTCTTCAAAAACATGCTTATTTTTTTCTTTTGTAGTGAATTGTAATAAGCCCTAACTTCATCATTCTTCATAAACTCCGGCAGAGCTTCCCATTTTTTGAGCATTAATAAATCTCCCTCTATGAAATATATTCCCCAACCACTTCTTTATAATTCTCAATCACATATTCCACATCCTCATCGCTCAGCTTTGTATGCAGTGGTAATGTAATTAAATTCTCATAATATGCATATGCATTCGGGAAGTCCTTAATATCCCATCCCATTGTTTTATATGCTGTCATCATCGGAAGTGGTTTATAGTGAACATTTGTATTTACGCCACGTTCAGCAAGCTTAATAATGATTTCTCTTCTTGTTTCATCACTGATTCCCGGAATACGTGTCAGATACAGATGATGAGAAGAGTTAAAATTTTCTCCGCTGTGAATTAAGTGCTTTACTCCAAGTTCATCGCACATTGCATCATATTTTGCAACAATTTCTTTTCTACGCTCAAGCATTCCAGGATAACGATCCAACTGGCGAAGTCCGATAGCCGCCATGATATCTGTCATATTACATTTATACCATGGTCCTATGATATCATATTCCCATGCACCAAGCTGTGTTTTAGCAAGTGCATCCTTACTCTGTCCATGTAAGCTGTATAACTGGAACTGCTTATAGATTTCTTCGTTATCAATTCCTTCCATATCCTTCCATGTACTTGCTCCACCTTCTGCAGTTGTAAAGTTCTTTACTGCATGGAATGAAAAACTTGTAAAATCAGCCCATTCTCCTGCCATCTTACCATCTTTATTCGCCCCCAATGCATGTGCACAGTCAGCAAATACCATTACTCGACCAATCGCCTGCTGGATTCTTGCTCCGAGACTGTTGCCTTCTTTTGCTTTGAAAAGATGTTTTTTACTTTCAATTGCAGCATACAATTTGTCATAATCACAGATAATACCACCAAGGTCAACTGCTACAACTGCTTTTGTCTTTTCTGTGATTGCTTCTGCAACTTTGTCATAATCCATTTCGCAATTGTCTTTCTGGCTATCTACAAATATTATCTTTGCTCCACAGTGAATTGGTGCTGAAGCGGAAGCAGTGTAAGTATATGCCGGTACTATCACTTCATCTCCCGGCTCTATGCCACAAATTCTAAAATTCAATTCTTCTGCCGCTGTTGCTGAATTTAAGCAAACTGTTTTAGAAGTATGACAATATTCAGCAAGTCTTCTTTCTAATTCTTTAGTTCTTGGTCCTGTTGTAATCCATCCCGAACGTAATGCCTCTGCAACTTCGTTTATTTCTAATTCAGAAATATCCGGTGGACTAAATTGTATAACTCTGGCTGGTACATTTTTTCTGATATCATCATTAGACATAATTTTACTCTCTCCTTATTTCTTTTATTATAAAATACAAATAACCTGTAAGAATTCTCTTCCAGGCTATGATTGTTATTTGTTCTATGACACTTTTGGACATATCCTGGAAAAGTGAAAATGATTAAGAGGAGGCATTTATGCCTCCCTTGTCATTTATTTTATTGCTATGCGCATAGAAATGCATTAAATATAAACAAACCTGAACAGCTGAATCCTACGTAAACCACGTGATTCTGTAAAGTTCTTCAACTTATGCTGCCTTTAGAATATTGCTGCCTTCATTCCAGGCTTCTTATGTACTTCAACTTTCTCTTCTGCCTTTTCTTCCTGTTTTTCATTTGCAACATGGCAGTTGACTTCTTCCGGGCTCTTGAATGTTGGCACAACTTTTCTCATTGCCTGTTTTGCAATCAGATTGTCTCCACTGTCACAGGCTTCTCTGAGAATCTGCATCTTCTCTTCAATCTCTTCTTGGCTTAAGGCAGTATCTCTTTCGATGAAGATCATGCTGTTTTCAGTCTTGTCCAGTTCTTCTGTCTTCACAAGTAATTCTTCATACAGCTTCTCGCCTGGGCGAAGTCCTGTCTCCACAATCTCGATTCCCTCTACGCCGGATAAGCGGATCATATTTTCTGCAAGGTCAAGGATCTTTACAGGCTGTCCCATATCCAGTACAAAGAGTTCTCCGTTCTTAGCCATTGCTCCACTCTGTAATACAAGCTGTGATGCTTCTGGGATCGTCATAAAGTAACGGATAATTCTTTTATCTGTCACGGTTACCGGACCACCGTTGGCAATCTGACGCTTGAACAATGGAATGACGGATCCTGCGCTTCCAAGTACATTTCCAAATCTTGTTGCACTATATTTTACTTTTCCATGAGTACTTGCACTCTGTACGATCATCTCGCACATTCTCTTTGTAGCACCCATAACATTGGTCGGATTCACGGCTTTGTCTGTAGATACCATCATGAAGCGTTCTGCTTCATATTCCTCGCACAGCTCTACCAAGTTATATGTACCAAATACGTTGTTGTAGATAGCTTCTACGCAGTTGTGCTCCATAAGCGGCACATGTTTGTGTGCGGCCGCATTGATCACAATCTGCGGATGATATGTCTCAAAGACCTTTTCCAGTGCTTTTCTATGAGTAATGGAACAGATCTCAATCTGCATATTCAATTGATTTCCATAGGCGATCTTTAATTCCTGCTGTACATCATAAGCACCATTTTCATAAATATCCAGAATAATGATCTGCTTTGGATGCATCTTTGCAAGCTGGCGGCAAAGCTCTGAACCAATCGATCCACCGCCTCCGGTAATGAGTACGACTTTATCTCTGTAGTATGCATTTGTCTTTTCATGTGACATTACGATTGGCTTACGGAACAGCAACTCTTCTACATCGAACTCTCTTAGATGTCTCTTGCCTCCTGCCGCATACATGGTCGGATAATCGTAGACTTTTACTTTATATCCTGCATTTTTATAAAATTCATACAGTTTTTTCTTCTTTTCTGCTTTCATAGATGGAATCGCAAAGATAATCTCCTGAATTTCATAATCTGCAAGTTTTTTTACGGTTACATCATCTTCTGTCCATACCGGGATTCCGTGGATCTCTCGTCCGATTTTTTCCTTGCTGACATCAATAAAGCATCTTGGTACATAGGACGACTGCGCATTGCTGATAAGGTCTTCTGCCAGTCCGACTCCGACGCGTCCGGCACCTATGATTGCAACTTTAATCTTACGGTTTTCTTTCTCATTGCCAGGCTCGATTCCCGAAAAAAAGTATAGAACAGAATTCAGGAATTTTCCCCATTTGCTCTCCTGATTGCCACATTTATATGCATAGCGATATAACATACGGATTGCTAACGCTCCCAGTAAGTTCAGACATGACACAGAAAGCATTCTTGCAAATGTAATCTTTTCTACCGGCAGGCATAATTCCATTAACAGATAGATGATGAATGCAATTGCGTCTGTCGAAAGCAATCGGATATAGCACTGGATCCCGCCATATCTCCATACCTGTCCATAGATTTTTCCTGCCATTCTGACAGCGAAAATGCATCCTGCTGAAAGTACTACTTGTTGAAAGATACCACTTGTGGTAAGTTTGTCGTTTCCTTCATAAAGTACAAGCAATAAAACTGCTGCAATCAGATAAACTAACATATCATATACAATTAATATTCTTGGCATATGAAATTGTTTTTTATCCACTTGTTCTTTCAAATCTGTTTTTTCCACATTCATCTTACTCATTCTTAAATTACTACCTTTAAATCCTTTTTACCGCTATCATTTGTTGCATTTTATCTTATCTATCGGTTTTACCTATGATAGTTATTTTCTAATTCATTGTCTCGTTTATTTCATTCATTTCTCAAGCCTAAGAGAAGCTGACGTATAATTATCATACTTCAGCTCCCCCCTAAGCTCTAGCATTTTCAATTAAGCATTCTTTTTTCTGAATGCTACAACTGCTGCCGCTCCTAAAAGAACGACTGCTGCGCCAGCGAATGGCACAGTGTTTGTGGAATCAACACCTGTTTTTGGTGATGTTCCTGTTGTATTTGTCACTGCCTGTGAAGCATCAACTTTCGCAATAATTGCGATTGGTGACAGATCCTGAACCTCAAATGTAAGCTCTTTATTATTAAGATCTACATTAGATGGTGTAATAACTTCCCATACATTACGTGCAGTACTGAAGTGAAGTACTTTTACATCTGTCATTCCTTTTGTAAGTGCAGGTACAGATAATGTTACCTGATATCTTCCGTCTGCAAGCTGAACGCCACCATTAATTGGTGTTACATCCATGAATGCAGAAACTAACGACTCCCCTGTAAGATCTGATGCGATGCTGGATTCAGCTTTTGCAATATCATCCAGTGTCTTAGTTCCTGCATTGACGTCTTTAATCAGATCTGCTGCTGTCTGATTTACTTTAGCAACATCTGCAACCTCGCTCTGTGACATAGCTTCTACGTCATATTTTCCCTGGGCTGCTCCAGTTGCTGCCATTGTTGTTGTCTTACTTGCAGCGGATACACCTACAACCTGCATTGCAAATACTGTTACCAGCATAGCCAGGCTGATCAGTTTCTTCTTCATTGGTCCTTACCTCCTTTTCCTAATTATTGTTCTATAGATACTAGTACGGCTTGTACCAGATATCTACGGTTGTCCATACCTGCATAGCAGGTAGATAGTGTGATGATCTTGTCATCTGCAGTCACACTCGCTGCTGTATCAATATTCGACTTCATATCCCGGATACCGAATATCATATCCAGGTAAGCCTGGTAAATGTCTTTGTTATCAAAGTTAAAGCTTTGCAGCAGATGCCGGTTGTCATACAGGTATGCTGCAAAGATCTGGTAGTGCAAAATCTTGTCCGGCATGTAGATGATGACTTCTTTGTTCTGATCAAAGAAATCCCGGTCCATATATTGATGCAGGCCGTCGAACATGGAGCCATTTGCCATGCCGTGTCCGTAGATCACGGTGTTCGGATCTTCGAAAGTCTTCGTATTGTAATCCTCGGTAAAGATTGCTCCGGCTTTGTTCTCATCATGTTCCACACTATGGTTCAGATAATAGCTGTTATCTGTCCCGCTCTGTACGATTGGATAGTCGATGACGGTTCCCGGTACTTTGATCCATGCATAAATGTCTGGATTCATGTTCTGTAATGTCTGGAAGTCAATTGGTATCTCGACGGTACTTTTTGGTGTCTCTTCCGTTTTTTCTGGTTCTTCTGTCACGACTTTTTCTTTTATTTTTTCATATTCCTGCCCTGCATGGGCATCCTGATAATATTGGTAATATGCAATTCCTCCGCAGATCAGTCCGGCCGCTGCCAGTATCCCTGCTACGACGTATCGTTTCTTCATGATTCTATAGCCCCTTACGTCTTATTGCTCATTTGTCTGTTTTTTCATCTATTTTATTTCTTGATAGAATGTCTCCATAATCTTTGCATACAGAGCATCGTCGTCTACTTGATATTCATCGTAGGAAAGACCTTGTGTTCCTTCTCCCGGAACAGTCCATTCTGTATAGCCGTCTCCTTCGTCTGCTGTCTGGAATAACTTCATCAGACGGTCTTCGCTGATATTTGTGACGGTATATGGTTTGATCGCCACGAACAGATTTGCTGCAAATTTTGCATTTTGCTCATAGCCTTCTTTTGCCTTTTTTGAAAACGCATCTAAGAATGCTTTCTGACGTTCCATCCGGTAGATGGCGCTCTGGCTTTCATCTACATCTCTGCTTCTTAAGAAAACTTCTGTATTTTCTTCGGTCAGTGTTACTTCTGCACCTTCGGCAAATTCCGGATATTCATACTCCAGACTGTTGTTTGGCACAGTCACTGTCAGACCGCCTACACTTTTTGTAAGCTCTGGAATCCCGTCTAAGTTCATAGCAAGATAACCCTGAATCGGAAGTCCGTAGAAGAGATTGGACACCGTTTCCTGTGTAAGTTTACAGCTCTCGGCGCCTCCATCTCCATATCCATAGGAGAGGCTGATATGGTCTTTAGATTTTCCAAGGCTTTTTCCTTCCAGGTCAAAGCTTTCCACATCTGTCATCGTATCTCTTGGAATAGAAATCAGCGTCATTTCCTTTGTCTTGCGGTTCAGTGACAACAGGAATAAGGCATCTGCCTGTCCTGCATCGGCTTTTCCGACTCTTGTCTCTGCCGGTGTACGCTTGTCTACTCCAAGTAATAAGTAGTTACTGAGATTTTGATTGTATTTGTAAGTCTTTCCCTGCCAGGTGACGGTGTTGGAATCATCTGCTTCCGCGGTTGCTTTCGCACTTGCCGCTTCTGCTGCTTTCTTTTTTTGGATACCTGCATATCCCAGACCTGCCACTGCAAGTACAGCTACGCCTGCGATAATAACTGCTGCGAATCTTCCGTGGCGTTTTCCTGATGATTCTCGCCTTTCTAGTTCCCGTCTGTCTGATTCTCGCCTGTCTGATTCTCGTCTGTCTGGTTCTCGTCTGTCTGTTCTTCGCTGTTCTGATTCTCGTCTGTCTGACTGGCGTTGTTCTGATCTTCGCTGTTCTGATCCTCTGTCCATGTCTGATCTGATTTCTCCTTCTGAATCTCTTCCTGCGCCGCTTTCTTTAACTCACTGCTATTTGCAGCTTCTTTCTTATGATTGAAAAATAAAAGCGAACCTAGTATCAGGAATAATACGATACATGCAATCAACAGCAGAGTATTCTGAACCTTCGGGTTCGTCTTTCTTTTCTTCATACTGTTCTTTACATCCCTTTCCTACGCATTTTCATGATTCTGGTCATAGCCATAACCATACTTACTTCCATAACTGTAATAGGAATAATATTTTTCTTTTCTTGCATCAACCTTATTCAGCACAGCTCCAAGCATATGTGTTCCACTCTTTTCCAACTGCTTGATTGCTTTCTGCGCTGCACGGTATCCTACAAATCCACTCTCAATCAGCAGAATTGCTCCATCGCACACCTTGCCAACAATAGCAGCATCCACCACATTTGCCATAGGAGGTGTATCGATCAGGACGTAATCATATCTCTGTTTCAATTCGATCATCAACTTCGCAAATACTTTGCCATTCAGAAGCTCGGATGGATTCGGAGCCATCGGTCCTGCAAAGATCACGTCCATATTTTCATAATTTGTTCCATATAAAATATCGCGCACCGGTGCCTGTCCACTTAAGTACTGGGACAGTCCCTTCACGTCACTATCCACGAGATATCTCTGCACAAGGACAGATTTTCGGATATCCGCATCCAGAAGCACCGTCTTCTTGCCGGCCATACCCATTTCCTTTGCGAGCTGGAAGACAACATCACTCTTTCCCTCATTCGGGAAACAGCTTGTCACAAGGATTGTCTTAATATCCGCTCCTGCAAACTGGATATTTGTTCTCAGCGTCTTTAACGCCTCCTCGTAAAAGTAATTTGATTTACGAGGATCCGTCAGCTCCACCCGAAGCTTAGATGCCTTATTGTCACGGCGGGACATTGCCGCTTTTGCCTGCGCATTTGTATATGTAGTTCTAGCTTGCTTTTCGTTTTCCTGCATCATTTCTCTTTGACTTCTTCTTTCCTGATCCATTAATATAATCCTTTCTGTCCGGAATTACACTCAGTGTAGATAATCCCAGATATTTTTCTATATCTTCTTCAGACTTAATCGTATCGTCCATGATCGTGCGGACAACAATCACACCTGCACACAGGATCATACCTGCCAGTACACCCATCACTGCCATCTTCGCCACACCTGTATTCGATCTGGAAGTCGGAACCTCACCTTTTTCAATGATCTTAGGCGGTGTAACCTCCATCTTGTCTCCGATATACTCAGAAGCAACCTCTGACAGCTTGTCTACAATCTCCTTCGCCTGCTTGGCATCAGAATACTCCACAGACAACTGCAGAATACGCGTATCGTCCTGGTTCGTAACTGTGATCATATTCTTCAGCTGCTTATAGTCCATGTCCAGATCTAACTGGTCGATAACATCCGTAAGCACCGGACGGCTTGTGATCAAGATGGAATAGTCCTTGGTGAGCTGTGAGCCCATCTGCAGATCCGCCAGAGAACTAAGCGTCGTCTCCTTGGTCAGTACAAGCATCATGGACGAAGACGTGTACAGCGGCTTCACTAAGAATCCGGCATACGCACACGCAATACAGCCGAACAGCAGTCCCACTCCCAGGATTGCCAGTATCTTCGACTTGAGCACATAAAAGAGCTCCAGTAAGTCAATTTCCATCTCATCATTGTCGTAATTCTTTCCCATTAATCTGATTTCCTTTCTTGGGGGACGGTTGGGGACGGGGGTTTTTCAAAAAAACCCCGTCCCCAATTGGACTTCTACCTGTCCCTCTTTGAATTGTGTGTATTTTTACCCTCCCATTTTCTAGGGTTTCTTTTATTTCTAACCTGTCCCTTTTTGAATTGTAAAAAATTTTGAAACAATTTATGTTTTAGGCTTGTGTGATCCGCGGTCATCTAATATTCTTCTTGCATTGCCTTGTATCAATGCCCATACATAATCTTCAGACAGATTCTTGTTCAGCCACTTCTCAACGTGTTCTGTCTGTGGACTGCGTTCTCCGCTATTGTGCATATCTGTTCCCAGGTAATGGACCAGACCATCTTTCAGTTGTCGCTTACACCACTGTGCTGTATTATTATTCCATCCTCCATCTATAGAGCTGTAATTCATCTGGATTCTTGCTCCTGTATCAGCCAGCTCTTCCAGTCTGCCTTCTTCTCTTAACACATGATACCTTTCTACATGTGCCAAAATTGGGACATAACCTGCCATCTGCATCTGGCGCACTGCGCTGAATATCTTAGAGTAAGCTGTCCCCGGGAGGAATTCCAATAACACATATCTGCTGTCTGCCAGCGTCAGAAGCTTTCCTTCTTTTAGTAACTGTCTTGTATCTACCGAATACATAATTTCCTGTCCCGGAAATACCGGAAGCCTGACTCCAAGTCGTTGATATGCCTGAATTCTGAACTTCTTACACAATGTTCGAATCTCCTGCACTCGTTCTACGGATGCATTACGAACTGAGCCATGTGGCGTTACGATCATACCTACAAAGTCCTGATTCAATGCCATGCGTAGCATCGCTAATGTCTCTTTCGGATTTGCAGATCCATCATCTATACCAGGTAGTATGTGACAGTGCATATCTATCTTTTTCATCTCTACTCCTGTATATGTATTGTATATAAATTTCACTTATTTTTTACAGCACAAATACCACCTGATACTTTTGACTTGTACACAAGGTGGAAAAATTATCAATCTGCGTTATCACTATTTCATGCACTGCAAAAATAGTATTTAATTAGTCTTATTTCCTGACTACCTTTTATTACTGATTAAGACTACCATGTTTTGACAATATTTGCAACAGACTTCTACCTGTCCCTTTTTGGAATTGTGGAATGTTTTTGTACAATTTGTTTTTTTACGCACTTTTTACATACGAAGAAAGCGTCAATTCTTTCTGAACTGGCGCTTTTCTACCTATATACATTCTCTCGCTTCGTTTTCTTCTTCCAGCAGGTTCTCCATGCTTTTCAGGCTGATGTACAGGGTTGATGTGTTATGAAGTAGTGCTGATACGGTTGGCTGTAGGATTCCGGTGACGCCAAGTATGATGAGGGCGGTGTTGAATCCTACGATGTTGCGGTAATTTTTGTGAATTCGTTTCATTAATTTATTACTGATCAGCTTCAGTGTTACGATCTCGCTCAAGTCGTCGCCGCTCATGGTCACGTCTGCGATTTCGCGGGCGATCTCTGCGCCGTCGCTGATTGCGATTCCGATGTCTGCTGCGGACAGTGCTGGTGAATCGTTGATTCCGTCTCCGATCATGATGACTTTTCGTCCGGCGGCTTTTTCCTGCTCTACGAAGTTTGCCTTGTCTTCCGGCAATACTTCCGAGTAATATACGTCCACGCCTACTCGTTTGGCGATTGCTTTTGCGGTGCGGTCGCTGTCCCCAGTCATCATAACTACTTTGCTGATGCCTGCTGCCTTCAGATTTTTGATGATCTGTGGTGCTTCTTCTCTCAGCGGGTCTTCGATGCAGATGACTGCTGCCAGTTTTCCTTCGATTGCCATGTACAAATGTGAGTATTCGGATGGCAGTTCCTGGAATTTTTCTTCCATTCCTTCTGGGATCTGGCTCTCTTCATCTTCGAATACGAAATGATAGCTTCCAACGACGACTTTTTGATCATTGATTTTGGAGGAAATGCCGTGTGCCACGATGTACTCTACTTTTGAGTGGAACTCTTCATGGATAAGCCCTTTGTCCTGTGCTGCATTTACAACTGCTTTTGCCATGGAGTGTGGAAAATGTTCTTCCAGGCAGGCGCCGATTCTCAGCAATTCGTCTGGTGTCTTATCGCAGAATGGTACGACATCTACGACTGTCGGCTGTGCTTTTGTCAGTGTTCCTGTCTTGTCAAATACGATGGTGTCTGCTTCTGCCATTGCTTCCAGATATTTTCCGCCTTTGACTGTGACGTTGTAGCTGCTTGCCTCACGGATTGCAGACAATACGGAAATCGGCATGGCCAGTTTCAGTGCGCATGAGAAATCTACCATCAATACAGCCAGTGCTTTTGTTACATTTCTTGTAAGAAGATAGGTAAGACCTGTTCCTGCCAATGTGTATGGAACGAGTTTATCCGCCAAATGTTCTGCCTTGCTTTCCAGTCCGGATTTGAGTTTCTCGGATTCTTCGATCATCGTCACGATCTTCTCAAATTTACTTGATCCATTTGCCTCTCTTACACGTATAGTAAGCTCGCCTTCTTCTACAACCGTTCCGGCATACACTTCTCCATTTTCTATCTTGCGTACTGCCACGGACTCTCCAGTCAAAGACGCCTGGTTGACCATTGCCTCGCCTTCCACAACTGTTCCGTCAAATGGAATTACATTTCCCATGTGGATGCGTACCCGGTCGCCGCTCTTTATAGATGAAAATGGTACTAATACTTCCTGACCGTCGCTGACAAGCCATACTTTGCTGATATTCAGTGACATGCTTCTTGCCAGGTCACCAACGGATTTCTTGTGTGTCCACTCTTCCAGGATTTCGCCGATTCCAAGCAGGAACATGACGGATCCTGCAGTTGCGATATCTCCGCGGAACATAGATACTCCGATTGCGGTCGCATCCAGTACCGGAACTTCAATCTTGCCTTTTGCCAGTGTACGCACACCCATCCAAAGATATTTCACAGATTTTACTGCTGTGATACATGCTCTGACCGAATATGGCAAAAATAATTTATTTCCATAATGATAGATTACAGTTTCAACTAACTTATCCCAATATTCCTGATTCAGTTCGCGTCCGGAATTCTGTGCATAATTTTCCGGAATGTCAACTTCCTCATAATGGAATGTTTGAAGCAGTTTGATTACTTTCTCTCTGTCGCCTTTGTAACAGATCGTAAAGTCTCCCGTGCGGTTCTGTACTTTTGCAGATGTAATCATATCCTGGGATTCCAGATAATATTGCATCCGGTCTGCCTGCTCAAATGTCATTCTGTACTGTACAGCGTGGGCACGGATTCTGCCTTTAATCTCATGCTTGATTACAAATTTCATGTATATTTTCCTTCTTTCCCTGCTTTCTTCCTTCCCTGCTTACCTCGCAGTGATTCGCTCGCAGTGGTTCGCTTGCTGTTGATTCTCTTACAACTTGTCAAGACACCTGCAGTCTTAACCACAGGTGTCCTGATTTTTCCTTACATTTTTATAATTATCACAAAAATTTTTATGCTAGTTCTCCTTGAACTACCCTGCTGTCTGACTTAGCTGTCTTACTTACCTGTCTTACTTTGCTGTCTGACTTTGCTGTCTTATCTGCGTTCTTACTCGGCTGTCTCTTCAGCAAAATCTGTCTCATCAGCTTCTGCTGCTTCCTCTGCTTCTTCGGCCTCTTCTGCTGCTACTGCCTCTGCGTACTCCTGCTCTTCTTTTGCTGCTCTGTCTTCGTTGATCTGCTGTGCTTCTGCATATACGTCCTCTGCATTTTCCTGAATTGTAGCTGCTGTCTTAAGCACACACTCTTTTGCTCTTAAAACTGCTGCTGTACAGTTTGTGTATAATTTTTTAGCGTCCTTGCTGGACAGAACTTTGATTCCTGCAGTTCCGAATAATACTCCTGCTGCAAAGATTCCTGTCTTCTTTCCATCTACTTTTTTTAAGCCTTTTAAAATGTTTGACATCTTTTGTCTCCTGCCTTTCTTTCTACTTCTAGATTCTTATATGATGTTAGTATATGTGATATGTACTTTTTGGTTCAGTACTATATCATCACTTTGAATTCACTAAATTGTAACGCATTTGTTTTTTCATTTCCACTTCTTTTTCCTTATTGATAATTATTACTCACTTGAGCAAGCTTATTGATTTTTGTTCTCATTATAACTAAAATTGAATATCATTACGCACGAATTATCTGTCTTTTTCTTCCTCATCCATATCCATTTCATCTATATACATTCTAAGTCCTACTGTGCTTGTGACCGGCAGGGAAAATATAATTGTTTTTTCTTTGCTGGCAAGTCCTGTCTGCTCCATCATGGCTTTCATGATTGCATTTTTCTGTTTCTTTCTTGTGACGATCAATATGATTTCTTTTTCTGCCGCCAGTGATACGCCAAGAAATTTTTCTGCTGTTTCCATTCCGGTTCCTTTCGCATGGATCACGGTTCCGCCTCCGGCTCCTACACTTCTCGCCACGTCCATCACGGTGTCGATGCACCCCTGATTGGCAATTGCTACTAATAATTCATATTCTGTTTCTTTCAAAGTGGACTCCTCCTCCCGTTCAAATTTCTCGCTCTGTATCAGGAAATGTAATGTTTTTTCTCCGCCGATGCTGCTGAGTGGCACGATAAATGCAATTCCGGTTCCCGGCACGTCGATCTGCATCTTTACAATCATTTCCCGCCTTAGTTTCTTCCACGTTTCTTCTGTTACCACCGATAGAATCACGACCTTTTCTGATTCTTCCAATCCGAAATAGTCCAACATCTCACTATTTGCGGTTCCACGTCCCAATGTTGTAAAGAAAACCATATGCTCATTTTTCTTATAAAATTCTTCAAATTTCTTCTTTCGGTTCCTGTCTGTAATCGTCACCATCATATATAATCTACTCATAAATTATCTCCGAACTTTCTAATTTTCTTAAACATTTTCCATCTTCGCTAATATACACCTTGTAAAAATCTCTATCCCTGTTTACAACTCAATGATTTCTTGATTGTCTACATTGTCTAGATTTTCTATGCATACTTTTATACTTGTGTAATCTTTTGCTGCCTGTTTTTCTTTCATCTGTTCCTGAATCTGATAGATCAGTCCAAGGATTTGAATTGTTATAAGCGGCGTCATTGCTACCATAGCTACCACTCCAAACGCATCTGTCACAACATTTCCACCTAGCGCCTCGCATGCTCCCATTGAAAATGGCAGTAAAAATGTTGCTGTCATCGGTCCGGATGCTACGCCTCCTGAGTCAAATGCGATTGCTGTGAATATTTTGGGCACGAAAAATGTTAATCCAAGGGCTACTGCGTATCCTGGGAGCAGAAACCACAAAATTGAAATACCGGTAAGCACCCGAACCATTGCCAGTCCCAGAGAGAATGCGACTCCGATGGACAGACTCATTCCCATTGCTTTTGCGGAAATGGCTCCGGAAGTCAGTTCTTCTACCTGTTCCGTTAATACATATACTGCTGGTTCCGCTTTTACGATAAAGTAACCGATCAGCATACCGATCGGCACAATGATCCATGGATAGGAAAGCCCTGCAATCACTTGACCCAGATAATTACCTGCCGGCATAAATCCCACATTTACCCCTGTCAGGAAAAGTACAAGACCTATGTATGTATAAATGATTCCTATAATAATTTTTACCAATGTCTTTTTGTGAAGATGTAATGATACAATCTGAAAAATGAAGAAAAATAAAATAATTGGCAGTAAAGAGATCAGCATTTCTTTCATATAATAAGGAAGCCCTTCTTGAAAAAGCTGCCACATTTCTACTGAATTATCGGTCTTCACAATCATTGTCTGTTCGTATCCACTTTCCCCTGGGTGGTAAAGTAAGCCAAGCAGTAATACTGCCAGAATTGGTCCGACTGAACACAATGCGACCAGACCAAAGCTATCATTTTCCGCGTGTTTATCACTTCGAACTGCTGAAAATCCGATTCCTAACGCCATAATAAATGGTACTGTCATAGGTCCTGTTGTTACTCCGCCTGAATCAAATGCCACTGTCAGAAAATCTTGTGGAACAATGCTTGCCAAAATGAATATGATCGGGTACAAAATTAAAAGCATATGTGCCAGTGGAATTCCAAATAACATTCGAAGTACTGCGGCTACAAGAAATATTCCAACTCCTGTTGCTACTGCAATAATCAGCGTGTAATTGGGAATGGATGGAACTTGTTCTGCCAATACTTGAAGATCCGGTTCTGATATGGTGATGATAAAGCCAAGGATAAAACACAGCACTATCACTACACTTATCTTTCTTGTATTGGTCAGTTTCGTTCCTATTCGTTCTCCCATAGGAGTCATCGCCATCTCCGCACCAAGTGTAAAGAACATCATTCCGATGATCAGGAGAACCGCACCAACAACAAAAGTCATCAGGACGCTGTTTGGAATGGGCGCAATGCTAAAGCATAACACCAGCACAATGCCTATGATCGGCAACACAGCTCCTAATGACTCTTTTAGTTTTTCCAGTAAATTTTTTTGATATAATTGTAATCCCATAAACGCCTTTCTTCTATATTTAATATGTATTAATTAATATGTATCCTTTAATAAAGTACCTTTTCGAACACTATTTTAATGAACTTGGGACTCGCTTAACGACCTTGGGACTCGCCCCAGCATCTTTTAATTATTTTAACATAAATGTGGTTGTTTTTTGAAGCTTTAAAGACGTTAATATTATGCTAAGTTTTTAACAACTTGGCATAGGGTTTTGTATAATAAGAAAGTAAATTTCTTATTATACAAAAAAACCTGTAAGTATTATACTTACAGGTTTTAGCTCCCCGAGTAGGGTTCGAACCTACGACCCTTCGGTTAACAGCCGAATGCTCTAC
>ERZ1673739.1159-NODE-1159-length-31249-cov-77.198756_pt1 | contig 31249 bp, 30 predicted proteins | sample MGYA00580210_ERZ1673739 | MGnify/ENA primary metagenome ERZ1673739 (study PRJEB41218, sample SAMN15661749) | gut metagenome | host: Homo sapiens | place: Canada: London | collected 2015-08-20/2019-03-30 | study: EMG produced TPA metagenomics assembly of...
TCTTTCCGCTTATATCAAGACTACGTATAAAATGACATTCCGCGAATGGATAACCGGTCTCCGGTTGGAGTATGCGAAAAACATACTGAAGGAGCATCCGGAAATCAATATACAGAAGCTGGCTGAGTCTTCCGGTTTTCTTTCCCGCAGTAACTTTATCAAATCATTTACAGAGAAGGAAGGATGTACGCCTGGCAAGTGGAAAAAAGCAAATCTGGAATAATTTGTGTGGTAAAAAGCCGATGAAAAAGGTCTCAGAAGCCCATTTTCAAAAAGTGCTCAAGCGACAAAAAAGTGCTAATTCGACAAAAAAAAGTGCTCAAACGACAATTTGAAAAGTGCTCAAACGACAATTTGAAAAGTGCTCAAACGACAATTTTTATAAAACGCTGTATTTCAACAGAAAAAGTTTTTGTAATATTTTGGGCGCTGAATGGCATTTATTACCTTTGGAGAAGACAAAGATAATAAATTCAAGTTTATATGAGCAGAAAAATCACTTTTCTTACCCTGTTTCTGTGGCTGATGACGGTAACTTTTCCTGTCATTGCGCAGCAGAAAGCAGACACGACCTACACCTTCCGGTTCGTTCCGCAGAAGGACATGTTCTACGTGCCTTGGAATGGCAATGACACGGAACTTGCCCGTCTGTTGGAATGTATCGAAAACAACAAAACCACAATTCTTGACGGCAAGCTGCCGCTATTGGTTGACGGCTACTGTAATTCACTGGGCAGTGAAGCCGAGAACCTTGCCACGGCGAAGATCCGTGCCAACCGTGTGAAATCCGAACTGATTATCCGTGCGGAAATAAAAGAGGAGAATTTCATTACCCGCAACCATGCGACTGAGGGTGATTTTGTCACCGTGCGCCTGACGGTACCGGTAAAGGGAACTGCCGCGACGGATGCGGAAGCACGACGCAAGGCGGAAACCGAACGACTGGAAGCCGAGAAGCGTGCCGAACAGGAACGGCTTGCCGAAGAGCAGCGCAAGGCGGAAGAAGCCCGACTTGCCGCTGAAAAGGCAGAAGCCGAGAAAGCTGCTCTACAAAATACACTTGCCGACACGCCGTCGGAAACCAAAATCACAACTGATTATCATCTCTCCCTGCGTGCCAACCTGCTGCGCTGGGCTACCCTGACACCCGATTTAGGGCTTGAATGGCGCATCTGCCCATCGTGGGGCATTGCCGTAAACGGCTCGTGGACTTCATGGAGCTGGAGCGACAAAGACCGCCGATATGCCCTTTGGGAAGTGGCTCCGGAAATGCGTTACTATATAGGCGAGAAGAAAGCCTGGTATCTGGGTGCTATGTTCAAGGCCGGACAGTTCAACTACAAGCTCTCCGAAACAGGCAAGCAGGGCGACCTGATGGGTGGCGGCATCACCGCCGGCTATCAGCTGCGGCTGAACAAGGCATTGGCTCTTGATTTCAACCTCGGTTTGGGCTACCTGAATGCCGATTTCGAAAAATATGAAGTCATCGACGGTGTGCGCGTGCGCTGTGGCAACGAGACAAAAAATTGGTGTGGCCCCATCAACGCAGGTGTGACATTGGTATGGAAGTTATTCTAATACGGAGGAATAGAGTATGAAAGCAAGACAATATATAAATATGGTAGGAATGGCAGCCGCCGTGCTGCTCTCTTCCTGCGTGAAGGACACGCTTTATGACACGCCGCATCCCGACTATGGGAAAATTGCGGTGACAGCCGACTGGTCGGCCCGCGGTGAGGGTATCGACATACCTGCCACATGGACGGTCACCATGGGTGACTATACGGGTACGGAGACTTCCGCCACCCATGCCCCCGACCATCTGTTTGCTCCGGGCAGCTACACCCTTGCGGTGTGGAACCCGGCTGAAGGAATCACGGTGAACGGCACCACAGCCACAATTGCCGCAGCCACAGGAACCCGGGCAGGCACGGATGCCTTTGTGAACAATGCCCCGGGATGGTTCTTCACCTATACGGAACAGGTGAGCATCGAGAAAGACAAGGACTATCCGCTGACCGCCGCAATGAAGCAGCAGGTACGCGAACTGACGCTTGTCGTCAAACCGACGGGTGATGCCGCCGGACGCATCACGGAGATTGTTGCCCATCTGACGGGTGCAGCCGGAACACTCGATTTCGCTACCGATACCTACGGAGCCGCTTCAAACGTCGTGCTGCCCTTCACCAAGATAACCGAAGGTGACGATGCCGGCAAGTGGAAAGCCACGGTGCGGTTGCTGGGTGTGACTGGCACGGAACAACTGCTGACGGCTGAAATCCGCTATGCGGACGGCAACCCGAGCCCCACCACGCTGAAAAGCGACCTTACAGAAGCTCTCAAGGAGTTCAACACCAGAAAGGGCAAATCGCTGACCCTCGGCGGAACGCTGGTTGAGACTCCCGAAGGCATGGAAGTGGACGGAGCCGAAATCAACGGCTGGGAAGAAGTGAAAGGTGATGATGTAAATGCTGATTTGTAAATAATAAAATTATAGATATAATGAAGATAAGATTTTTTGCACTTGCAGCGCTCGCCCTCGCATTGGCAGCCTGCAACAACGACAACGAGAACCTGAACGGTGACCCTGTGGCCGCCCAGTTTACCGCCGACATCGCCCTCGCCACCCGCGCCAGCGGAACCACTTGGGACAACGGTGACCGTATCGGCATCACCGACATCGGCAACGATACCCAGTACGGCAACGTGCCTTTCATCCTGAAAAACGGGAAATTTGAGGCAGAAGGAAAGGTTATCTATATCGAAGATGCAAAGACCCATACTTTCCGCGCCTACTATCCGTACAACGCGGCGGGAGGCATCCTCACAGCCACGACCGATGCCACGGCGCAGCAAAACCAGTCTGCCATCGACTTCCTCTTTGCTTCAGGAGCCACGGGAGACAAAAACAACCCGGTAGTAAGCTTCACCGACAAAACCGCCAAAGGCGGTGAAGACAACTCCTTCCACCACCGCATGAGCCAGATGACCCTTACCTTCGAGGCGGGCGACGGCGTGAATTTCAGCGTGGTCAAACCTGAACGTTACACGCTGGACGGATTGTTACTCACCGGTACGTTCAACACGGCCGACGGTATTGCCACCGCAGACAACGGGGCACAGACCGGAGAACTGGCCATGAATCTGGCAGACGGCAATCTCACGTCATCGATCATCCTCTTCCCGCAGACAGTTGCATCCCTGCCGTTGGTTGTGAATTACAAAGGTCAGGAATATCATGCCACACTCACCATGCCCGATGGCGCACTGCTGGCGGGCAACAACTATACCTATACCGTCAAGGTACGCAACAAAGTCCTTGAAGTCAGCGAAGCCACCATTGCAAAGTGGAACGATATAGACGGTGGAGATGTGGGTGCTGACCTGTAGGATTTTAATAATTAATCGATTAGAATGAAGAATTATGAGACACAGATTATTTATCCCCGCAGCCACCGCACTGCTGTTCGCCCTCGCCGCCTGCACGCAGGACGAACTTGCTGGCGATAACCGTCTGCCCGAAGGTGAATACCCCGTAGTCATCCGTGCCACCGGACTGTCTGTAGAGGCAACGCCGCAGACAGCCCCATCAACCCGTGCCACCGTGGAAGGCGACTGGCAGGGCGTACAGACTGTGGCACTCAAGATGGGCGACGTGGTAAAGGAATACACCGTAACGCCTAACTCCGCTGACAATACGAAAGCCACGCTCTCACGCGAGAACGACCCGCATTACTGGACCAGCCGCAACCCGATTACCGTATCAGCATGGTGGCCCCTCGATGATACAGACATCACACAGATGCCTGTCGTGAAGGTTGCCGAAGACCAGAGCAAATTGGCTGACTTCCAGAACAGCGACTTCATCTCCGCAGAAAACCAGACGGTGAAATTTGACGACCCAACACTTGGATTTACCCACCGCACGGCACGCGTGGCAATCGAACTGAAGCCCGGCACGGGATTCACGAGCGTCGCCGGTGCCACGGTGAGCCTCGTGAGCCTGTCTGCCGATAACGGCAACCCGACCGCCATCAAGACTTACAACGCAAGCGGCAACACCTACGAGGCACTGACCGCCCCGCAGACCGTTGCGGCAGGCAAGCCGTTCGTCCGGGTGGAACTCGGCGGCGGCACCTTCTACTTCCGTCCGCAGAACGACATCGTGCTGGTAGCGGGCAACCGCTATAAATATACCGTTAAGGTGAACGCCACCGGCCTGACGTTAGAGGGTTGCACTATCGGTGACTGGGCTGACGGTGGCGGCGAGAGTGGCGCAGCTGAGGATTTGGGCTACATCTACGACAGCAACACCAATACCTACACGGTCTATAACGCCGACGGCCTGATGAATGTAGCCGAATTAGTGAACGGAGGTAAGACCGACATAAACATTACCCTCGACAAAAACATCGACCTCACAGGCAAAGACTGGACGCCGATAGGCACAGACTACGACAACTCATACACCGGCACCTTCGACGGTGGCGGCCATACCATCACGGGGCTGACCGTTACGACAAATGACAAAAATGCGGGTCTGTTCGGCTATCTCAATAGAGCTGGTACGGTGAAGAACGTGGTGATGGAGGGCGTACAGATAACAAGCAATCAAATATATGGCGGCAGTATTGGCGGCGTGGTAGGATATAGCTGGGGCACCATTGAAAACTGCTCGGTGTCGGGCAGCGTCAGCGGCACGGTGTATGTCGGCGGTGTGGTGGGTGCTCAAATAGGCGGTTCCATCACCGGATGCAGTTCCTCGGCCACAGTGAAGGGAACGGTCGATGTCGGCGGCGTGGCAGGTCAGACGAATTCGAGTGCCACCCTGACCGCTTGCTATGCCACGGGCAACGTGACCATAGAAATGAACCCCAAAAAGAATATCGCTGGCGGCAGTCTGGTGGGAATGAACGCAGGAAGCAGCCTCCTTGCCTGCTATGCCACGGGCAACGTAACCAGTACGGGTAGTAGCACTGGCTATATGCATATCGGCGGCTTTTTGGGAAATAACTACACCACCGTGACCGCCTGCTATTGGAAGAACAATCATGAACAAGGCATCGGCTACAATAAGGAAGGCATCGCCCCCGAAGCCACGAAGGTGGACGGCACTGGCGTTACCTGGCAGAATGCCGTTGATGCCATGAACACCGCCTTGCAGAAAGCAGGCTCAGAGTGGCGTTACGAACTTAAGGGAGCATTGCCCACCTTGAGGAAGCAGTAAACCGTCGGGGGGAAAAGTTACGCCCGCAACGGAAAGAACCAGAGTAATAAAATAACAGATATAATGAAGACAAGATTTTTTGCACTTGCAGCGCTCGCCCTCTTATTGGGCGCCTGCACGCAGGACGAAGCGGGCTTCCTACTGGAAGGGGCGGAAGGCACACCCATCGTCTTCACCGCCACGGGGCTGAACCCCGCCGCGACAGCCACCGCCGGCACCCGTGCCCCAGCGGATGGCAATTGGACGGGTGTGCAGAGCGTGGCAGTCATGATGGACGGCATGGTGAAGACGTACAACGTGACGCCCTCCACCGCCGACCCCACCAGCGCCACGCTGACCTCCACCGACCCGTACTACTGGACCAACCACAACGACATCACCGTCACGGCGTGGTGGCCCTACACCGCTGGCGAGACAACCCCGCCTGCGGTAAAGGTAAAAGCCAACCAAAGTGCCCGGAAAGACTTCGAGGGCAGCGACCTCATCGTAGCCGACGGACAGACGGTGACCTACGGTAGCCCCACGCTCCGCTTCACCCACCGCACGGCGCGGGTGACCATCGTTCTGACGGACTACACCGAGGGGCTGGCATCCGTGCGACTGACGGGTCTCTCCACCGAAGGCGACAACCCGGATATAATCGTCCCGTATGACAAGGGCAGCAACACCTACACCGCCATCGTAGCCCCGCAAAGTGTGGCAGCTGGCACGACCTTCATTACCAGCACCTTCACTAACGGCAAAACCTTCGTTTATAAGATGAAGAATGCTACCGACTGGCAGGCGGGCGGTGAATATACCTACACCGTCTCCCTCGCTGCGGCAAAAGACCTGGGCTATACCATAGAGAGCAACGGCAGCTACACCGTGACCTCCGCCGATGGCCTGATGAATGTAGCCGAATTAGTGAACGGAGGTAAGACCGACATTAACATTACCCTCGACAAAAACATTGACCTCACAGGCAAAGGCTGGACACCGATAGGCACAAGCTTCGATAACTCATACAAAGGCACTTTCGACGGCGGCGGCCATACCATCACGGGGTTGACCGTTACGACAAATGACCAATTTGTGGGTCTGTTCGGCTATCTCAATAGAGCTGGTACGGTGAAGAATGTGGTGATGGAAGGCATACAGATAACAAGCAATCACATGTTTGGCTGTACTGGCGGCGTGGTAGGATATAGCTGGGGCACCATTGAAAACTGCTCGGTGTCGGGCAGCGTCAGCGGCACGGTGTATGTCGGCGGTGTGGTGGGTTCACAAAAGGCCGGTTCCATCATCGGATGCAGCTCCTCTGCCACTGTGAAGGGAACGCACTATGTCGGCGGTGTGGCAGGAGAAAAATGGGGCACCATGACAGCTTGCTATGCCACAGGCAACGTGACCTTAGAAATAGCCTCCCCAAAGAATCTCTCTGGCGGCGGTGTAGTGGGATTAAACGGAGGAAGCCGCGTCCTTGCCTGCTATGCCACGGGCAACGTAACAAGTACAGGTAGTAGCACTGGCAATGTGCATATCGGCGGCTTGTTTGGAGATAGCTACACCACCGTGACCGCCTGCTATTGGAAGAACAATCAGGAACGAGGCTATAAGACCGCCCCCGAATCTACGAAGGTGGACGGCACTTACGTTACCTGGCAGAAAGCCGTTGATGCCATGAACACCGCCTTGCAGAACGCTGGTTCAGAGTGGCGTTACGAACTTAACGGAGCATTGCCTACCTTGAGGAAGCAGTAAACCGTCGGGCGGAAAAAGTTCCGCCCGCAACGGAAAGAACCGAAGTATAACCCCAATAAAGAAAGGAGGACGTGATGGAACACACGGAGAATCCACCATATTGGTTTTGGCATCAAGGCATTGTCAATAATAATAATAATATAGTCTCCAGTGTAAATATGGAAGCTGTAAGCCGGACATTGTCAAGATTGGTGCTCATTAAAGACAACAAATCAAGTATTTAAATTAAAAACATGGGACTTTTTCACAGAGGCAAGAAAAATAATGACGATGAGCCGGACAGTGTTCAAACCAATTCATTCTCTGATATTATGAATGGTTTGCAGTACGCCGTAAACTGTGCACAAGATACATTACAGAATCATCAGATACAAAATCTGACCAGACTTTTTGAAGGAACAAATGCAAATAACGCAAATACGTTCCAATCAAAAAAAATCATGGTTGGAGACAAGACTATTGATATTCCACTTATAGCCTTGATATCCCATCATTATCTTGCGATGGATAATGTGCAGATAAAGTTCAAGGCGAAGGTCGGAAGCGTGGAATCACAGATTCCAGAAAACAACTTATTGTTATCCAGCCCACAAAGAGCCAATCTCCAGATGCAGATGAGCAACATAAAACCGGATGCGGATGATGTCATGGAGGTTTGCGTCAATTTTAAGGTTCAGGAGACTCCGGAGAGCATTTCCCGAATTATTGACGATTTTGTAAAAAATATCTAACAATTTTAAAATTCAAATGTTATGGCAGAAGAAATAAAGAACCAAGGGCAACAAGAAAATGCGGAAAACTTGAATGAAAATGTAAGCGGACAGGCGAAAGAAATTATCTCCGCTGCATTGGAAGAGACTCAAAACAGAGAAACTTCTCCAGTTCTTAAAGCAGATTCAAACGTGACTGACAAATTCAAGGGGCTTCCCATGCGGGAACTTATTGCAGCTCCACTTATTGCAGCAGCCGAAGCACAACAGGAATTGGCAGCGACAGCATGGAATTTCTACCAGCAAATTGCATTTGATGGTAAAAGCGGCAATAAAGCGCGTATATTGGAATTCGATGTCGAAAGACCGATACAGCAGGATGGAAAAATGACAACAATGTCACAAAGTGTCAAGGCTCCGTTTATAGGATTGGTGCCTATTCCTTCCCTGCTCATAGATCGCGTGGATGTCGATTTCCAGATGGAGGTTACCGATACATCAAACGTAAAAAGCACTACCAACGCAGAAGTAGAGGCAAAAGCTTCTGCAAAACATTGGTTTATAAATGCGGAAATCAGCGGCAAAGTCACGACCGCCCGCGAGAACACCCGCATGACCAACCAAACGGCAAAATACCAGATACATGTGACAGCCAGTCAGCAGCCGCAGACCGAAGGTCTGTCTAAACTGATGGATATAATGGCATCATGTATCGAGCCTATAACAAACGAAAGTAACAGTAAGTAAATATATGAATTTGATTCAAGCATTAAGATTGCCAAACAGTCAAGCAGTAATGACAAATATTGCACGGTTTCATTATCAAAATATTTATAATGTAGGTTTGACCCCTCCGATTTTCACGCAAAGTAATTTGACATTTCAAATAAAAGGATATACCCGTAACTATCGTTTTCTTAGATTAGACTACGCCTGTGTCATATATATTGCGGATAGAATAGCAGTCGTTGCTTCAAATGGCATAGATACTTTAAGTTCAGGTTTTTCGGGGTGTTATATGGCCAGTTTTAGGCACAATGGCATTAGGTATGTTGCTCATATTCCAACGCCTAACAATAGTATTAAAACATCATGGAATCGGGCGGTTAAAAATCGAATAATAGATAATGTTGTTCTTTTTAAACCTACTGAAGGATTGGCGAGAATCCCAGGAACCATTGGTATTTGGGGAATTATAACATTTAACGATAGATGTTATCGGCTTGATGTAAATGAAAACGCTCCTCCAAGTCAAGCCATACGTGGCCAAAGAATTTTTAACTCAATCCCGAGAAATCCCATACTAACAGAAATTCCACCTATCGCCGGTGGTCAGATGCCTTAATAATTATAACAATTGTAAATAAGGGAAGAATGGTTGTTTCATTGAGGAGTAGAATTCTATTCGGATATATAATTCTGGTGGCGGTCATAGGCAGCATGGCCGCCATTCTCATCCATGAACCTGCGAAGTTCCACGACCTATATGCGTATTTTAAATAACGGTATTTACACAAACAGCAAATGAGCGAACAATTCGTTACCACTACCAAGCATCTCCGCACGAAGATAGCCGCAGGCTATCTGTTGATAGTCCTGCTGGTGGGCGGCATCATCTGCACGTGGCTCGGAGAATGGCGCGACTTGGAGTTGCTGGAACGGGAGAACCGTGAAATCAACCGCTTCCGCAAGGAAACACACGATGCGTATGTGGGTGTGGTGGAGTTGTCTCTTTTGGGCGAGTCGGTGCTGGAATGGGACGATAAGGATGTGGCGGCATACCGGCGGCAACGGATGACGGTGGATAGTATGCTTTGCCGCTTCAAGAGCCATTACGAATCGGTGCGCATAGACAGCGTGCGCCACTTGCTGGAGGACAAGGAAAAGCGGCTGTGCGCCATCATGGAGGCTCTGGAACAACAGGCGGACATCAACCGCCGGATAGCCAAGCAGGTGCCGGTGATAGTGCAAACGAGCAGGCAGGAAGAGCCGAAGAAACAGAGGAGGAAAGGTTTTCTCGGGTTGTTCGGCAAGAAACAGGAAGCACCTCCGACGACGACCACCACGATGCTCTACACACTGAACCGTGATATGATAGCGCAACAACGTGCCCAAAGCCATCGTCTGTCGGAATATGCCGACAGCCTTGCCAGCCGCAATGCGGAACTGAACCGCCAACTGCAAACCCTTATCCAGCAGATGGACCACAAGGTGCAGGCTGACTTGCAGGAACGTGAGGCGGAAATATCCGCTATGCGTGAAAAGTCGTTCTTGCAGGTAGGTATCATAACGGGTGTCATGCTGCTGTTGCTCATTATTTCATACATCATCATTCACCGCTATGCCACCCGCATCAAGCAGTACAAACGTAAGACAACAGATTTAATCGGGCAACTGCAAAAGTCCGTAAAACAAAACGAATCGTTGATAGCCTCACGCAAGAAAGCGATGCACACCATCACCCACGAGCTACGCACACCACTGACTGCCATACATGGATATGCGGAACTGATGCAGGACAACGAAGAAGAAAAGATAAGCGGTTATGCGGACAATATCCTGCAAGCCTCCAAGAGAATGACCGACATGCTCAACTCCCTGCTTGACTTCTTCCGCTTGGACAGCGGCAAGGAACAGGCGAATGTCCGTCCGTTTCGTTTGGAAAACATCGCGGAGCTGTTGCAAACGGAGTTTACGCAACAAGCAGAAGCAAAAGATCTTAAACTTACCATCGAGTGCCCGGAGGGTATTATCCTGAATGGCGACAAGGAGCGCATCATACAGATATGCGACAACCTGCTGGGCAATGCCGTCAAGTTCACGAATGCCGGAAGCGTTTCACTTGTCATAAGCTATGACGGCAATAGGCTGACCCTTGTAGTAGAGGACACCGGAACCGGCATGAGTGCGGAAGAACAACAGCGAGTGTTCGGAGCGTTCGAGCGGCTTTCCAACGCCGCAACGCAAGACGGTTTCGGATTGGGGTTAAGCATTGTGAAACAGATTGTCGGTATGCTTGGCGGCACTATACGCTTGGAAAGCGAAAAAGGAGAAGGCAGTCGTTTTACTGTGGAGTTGCCAATGAACACTGCCGATATTGGTATTAAAGAACAGACAGGCGCAGAAAGTCTGGCTCATATAGAAAGACCTTACTCTGTCATCGTATTGGACGACAATCCGATGGTATTATCCATGACAAAGGAAATGTATGCTGGCATAGGTGTGCATTGCGACACGTTCACCACTATTGGCGATGCAATGGAAGCCATGCGGCAGCACACATACGACCTCATGATAACCGATATGAAGATGCCGGAGATTAACGGCTATGAGGTGTTGGAGTTGTTACGCTCGTCAAGTGTCAGCAACTCGAAAGAGATTCCCATTGTCGTGGCGACCGCCTCCGGCAGTTGCAGCGAAGAGGAGCTGTTGGAAAATGGATTTACCGCCTGCCTGTTCAAGCCATTTTCCATTTCCGAACTGGTTGCTGTATCAGACAAATGCCTTTTGACAAGTACGGACAAGGATGAACTTCCCGACTTGTCCTCTCTGCTTGCCTATGGTGACAAACGGGCGATGCTCGACCGTCTGATAACCGAAACAGAAAAGGATATGCAGGCTGTCCGGGAAATCATGGAGAGGAATGACCGCAAGGCGTTGGACGAATGGATACACCGTCAGCGAAGTTCATGGGCTGTTATCCGTGCTGACAAACCCTTGTGGAACCAGTAACTAACTGCTGCATCAAGAATCTGAATGTTCCGAAATGGAATTGCGGAAATGCGTGGATGCCATGCTTCGTATGGGAACAGTTATCATAGAACTTGCGCAAAAGGAAAGGAGGTCGTCGGATGAAAGTATTTGTGATTGAGGACAACCCCGTCTATAACGATTATGTCTGCAACCTGCTGAAGAAAGACAGCTTCGATACTATGTCTGCATATAATCTTGCCACTGCCAAGAAACTATTGGCAAAGTCAGAGGTGGATGATATTGTCGTTGCCGACCTACGCCTCCCCGACGGTGAAAGCATAGAGTTGTTACGGTGGATGCGTGCCAACGACAAACAACAGGTGTTTATCGTTATGACCAATTACGGGGAGGTGCATACGGCAGTGGAAAGTATGAAGCTCGGCTCAAAGGATTACATACAGAAACAGTTGTTGGAGGATAAACTGATACCGCTTATCCGCACCCTGCAAAAAGAACATGAAAAGCGACTACAATGGAACATTCCGATATTCGTCCGGCAGGGCGAAGCCTATCAGAAAATCAAGAAACGTGTGCGCCTTGTAGCCACCACCCGGATGAGCGTGCTGATACTGGGCGAGAACGGTACGGGCAAGGAACATATCGCACAACATATACACCAACAAAGCAAACTTGCCGATAAACCTTTTGTGGCAGTAGACTGCGGAGCCTTGTCCCCGTCATTGATACAATCCGCCTTCTTCGGACACGTCAAGGGCGCGTTTACGGGTGCCGAAGCAAACAAGACGGGGTATTTTCTGGAAGCGGATGGCGGCACGCTGTTCCTTGACGAAGTGGGCAACCTAACAATGGAGATGCAACAGATGCTGCTCCGCGCCATACAGGAACGCCGTTACCGTCTCGTCGGAGCAAAGGAGGACAAAACAGCCAACGTGAGGATAGTGGCTGCAACCAACGAGGATTTGCAGAAAGCCGTAACGGAAAAGCGGTTCCGGCAGGATTTGCTCTATCGCTTGCAGGAGTATGTGATAACCATGCCGCCCTTGCGCGACTGCCCGGAAGACATCATGCCATTGGCCGAGTTCTTCCGTGAAATGGCAAACCGTGAGTTGGAACGTGAAGTAAAAGGTTTTGCCGCATCTGCCCGTAATGCCCTGCTCGCCCATGCGTGGCCGGGCAACGTGCGCGAGTTGAAACAGAAGATACAGACGGCAGTCCTGCAATCAGAAGGCGATATGATAACCGAAGCCGATTTGGAACTTGACAATGAACCGTCCGCTACTTCCGCTTGTTTTACATTGAAGAGCAGGGATGAAGAAAGAGGACGTATCCTGCGTGCTTTGAAACAAGCAGCCGGTAACAAGAAAATGGCTGCAAAGATACTGGGTATCGGCAGGACAACGCTGTATAATAAATTGGTAGAGTATGGATTGAATGAAGAAAACTGACCGGAGTATGGCTGTAAATGGCAATAATTAATTAACTTTGCAATTGTATTTCAGAAAATAGCAGGCGATTGGGTAACTTTTCGCCGATGATATAGACATAAGACCGCAAGGCGTTTCGAGCGAAAATCTGGTAAATTGAAACTACGGAGACGATTGCGTGATGCTTATGCTATGCTTACGCATAGCGTGCATTCACGTACTCTCCGTAAAGGCTTTACCAGAGCCATCGCTTGAAAGTAGTGTGAATTGCACGCTACTTTTTTGCCTCGCCAAAAAGGAAAGAAAATACGTTATGGCGAAAATACAATTACTTGCCGTTATCTCAATAGATGGCTGTCCGATGAAACAGCATCCCCGGAAGCGGTTGCTTCAAACCGAAGATTACGGTATGGATGAAATACGTGCCAATGCCCTGTATAAGCTGACATCCGACTATTCGGTATCCGTGCTTCAAGAATGGAGGGAGGAAGGTGGAAGCATTTGCCATTTGTTGGAAGTAACTGCCGGGAATACCGAATATGCCAACGGACTGTTACGGATGAACGTGATAGATGAAATCATATTATACGTTGTTCCAACCATCGACGGAAACGGAGCGCATTTTTTCAAGTCAGCACTACCTATGAATGACTGGCGGCTTATGGAGAACAAAACTTATAGGGACGGAGTAATCCGGCTTACCTATCATAAAGAGCCACGGGCATAAAATGTTCAGATTATGAACATCTTGGCGGGATTTCCGTGCTCAGAAAGTGAACACATGTTCAGAATCTGAACACATTTCACAAGGGATGCAATCAAGGATAAAATTATTTTTGAATTTTATCTTTCTGAAAAACAATGTAGTACAATTTTCTCACAATCTTTTCTCGTGTTTAGGGCTATGATTTGCACCATATATCAGTGTGCGCACACTGATAAACAAGTGTAAACCCTCAAAACAGAAAAGATAATGAACCATCTCATACTGGCGGAAACACAGTTTTTCGCCATGATAAACGGAAAAGACAACGGTAGCACGGAAACGGCATACGGCGGATTCGTGCAGGAAGTAATAAACCTGTGCTACGGCGGCAATGATGCCAAGCATATTATTGTGGCGTTGGCTTTTGCCGAAATCGAATTACAGCACCATCCGCAGAACTTGTCGGCATCGGAGGAGAATGTCGTCACTGTGTATATCCGCAAGGCGTTATCCTTCATCCGAAAGATGCAGAAGATGGTATCCGCTTCTGCAATTACCTCCGTGCCACCACTAACATCCACATCCGAAACCAAAGCCACAGTCCCAGCCTTGCAATGGACCGGTAATGCCGTCGAGTTGGTAGAACTAATCTATGCCCTCTACGCCACCGGCTGCATCAATGGCGGCAAGGCTTCGCTGAAAGAGCTTGCTCCTGTCCTCTATTCCTTTTTCGGTGTGGAGTCCAAAGACTGCTACCGCTTCTATACGGACATCAAACGCAGGAAAAGCGACAGTCGCACCTACTTCCTTGAAAAGATGCAGGACAAACTGAACGCGAAGATGCGACATGACGATGAATTGGAGCGGATGAGGAGATAAACGAATGCCAAACAAAGGATAAGCGGCCGGATTATACGGTTTCTTATCCTTCTTCATTTACAATCACTCTATTATCTGCCGGAAAGCCGATTAAAATCATTAACTTTGCAAGTATTAATCAATGACGGATGAAAATAGATAACCTCGAAATATTGAACGGACTGATTGCCGGAGCCGAAGGCGGGACAGTTGAGTTCAAAGAAACTACCGGGCAGTTGGAGCGTGGAATGGAAACTCTTTGTGCCTTCTTGAACGGTACGGGCGGCACGGTGCTGTTCGGTGTAACCGACAAGGGAAAGATTATCGGTCAGGAAGTGAGCGACAAGACGAAGCGCGATATTGCGGAAACCATCAGACGAATCGAGCCGTTTGCGACCATTGATATATCCTATACAGACATTCCGGGAACGAACAAAAGTGTTATAGCTTTATCAGCGGAAGAACAACGATATATGCGCCCGTTCACCTATAAGGGGAGGGCTTATCAACGGATAGAGAGCGTTACATCTGCCATGCCGCAGGGTATATACAACCTGTTGGTTATGCAGCGAGGCGGAACCTATGCTTGGGATTCCATGCAAAATCCCGGCTTGAAAATATCCGACCTTGACGAAACGGCAATCTTGGGCGCAGTACGTGGAGGAATCAGAGGCGGACGTTTGCCGGAAGGTTCTATGCAGGAGGATGTCCGAACCATCCTTGAAAAATTTGACTTGTTGAATGATGGAAAGCTGAACAATGCTTCCGTTGTCCTATTCGGACGGAACTTCTACCATTATCCCCAATGTCTGCTCCGTTTAGCCCGGTTCAAAGGAACGACAAAAGATGAATTTTTAGATAATCAGCGTGTGACAGGCAATATATTCAACTTGCTGGATGCTGCAATGGCATTTTTCTTCAAGCATTTGTCCCTCTCCGGTAAAATTGAAGGTTTGTACAGAGAAGAGGAACTGAATGTGCCATATAAGGCATTGAGAGAATGTTGCATAAATGCTTTTGCACATCGTGTTTACCATCGCCCCGGCAGTTCAGTCGGGATTGCTATCTATGATGACCGCGTGGAGATTGAAAACAGCGGAACATTTCCGCCTGATATTACCATTGAGAAACTGTTGGGTGGCCACAATTCCGAACCACAAAATCTGATAGTAGCCAATGTGCTGTACAAAAGTGCAGTATTGGAGAGTTGGGGACGTGGCATAGCCCTTATGGTAAACGAATGTCGCCGTGTCGGTATTCCGGATCCGGAGTTTCATACCGACGGCAATGCTGTATGGATTGTGTTTCATTATACAAGAACTACAGTAGGACAAGACCCCACAGCACCCCCACAGCAACCCTATAGTAACCCCACAGTAACCCCACAGTTAGGAAAACTGTTGTCTGCTATTGGGAACAACACTCTCTCTGCTAAAGAAATCATGGAGAAAACGGGAATGAAAGATAAAAGGAATTTCTTAAAGAACTATATCCATCCGGCAATAAATTCCGGTTTGGTCCTTTCACTTTATCCCATAGGCTCCAAGAGTCCGCAACAGAAATACTATCTTACTGATAAAGGTAAAGGTTTCCTGCAACAATAACGGGTATGGCTAAAAAGAAGAAACATAAGAATGATGTAAAAACTGATTTACCGATAATCATGGATTATGGTATCGGCAGTATATCCGTTTATGACCCGGCAGACATAATGCCATACAACGAGCCGCCAATTAGCGAACAAATCCGCTTCAAGAAACTCGGCAAAGAGATGAAATCCGAGTTCAAGTGGCTGGTATCTTCCGTAGTGATTGAGTATTGGCAAGAAAACCGACAGATACCTTTCGGTGAAGAAATGTCGAAACTCAGAACCAGACTGTTGAGAATGTTTGCCGAAGAATACAGCATACTGCTTAAAGACGATACAGAGCTGAAAAATTATTTGCTGACGCTTGCCATTACCACCATCAACAAGCATCTCAAATCTGAGAATAAAAAGAGGGTGTCAAAACTCTCTTTTTAACAAAATTACCCTTGCTACAGATATCTGTGACAGGGGTAATTTTCATATTTTGGGTGTTTTGACACATCCCCTTTTTCACATATAAAGGAATCTGTTATTTCTGCTGCAACAGGTGTTTCAAGTTTTCATCATTTGCGATACGTTCCAGTTCCTCTTGAACAATCTGCTTCACTTCCTCCTTGATGCGCCTGTAATTCGCCTGAACCGTTTCCTTCATGCGGTCGTTGCCGTCCCCGTCCGTAAAGTCGGTAATGACGGGGATTTTCTTGTAGGCTTTCTCCTCGCGCCTCACCTTCTCGGCATCCACGACAATCTCGCAATGGAAAATCTTCTGCTCGATACGCTCGTTGAAGTTGTCGGACACCGAACCGACAAACATACCCTGCGTCAAGCCGGAAATCTTGCTCGGCGGGATGAGTGAATCCATCTGCGTGTTGATGGAGGTGGAAACATCCTGCCGGTTGATGGAAATGGACTGCCGTTTCTGCAACACCTTACCGAAGCGTTCGGAAAGCGTCTTGGCGGTTTCACCCACCACCTGACCGGAAAAGATATTGCCGACGGTGTTCATCACGACCTTCGCTTCTTTATCACCGTAGTCGCGCACCAACTGGCTAAAATCCTGAAAGCCCAGACACACGGCAACTTTGTTGCTTCGCGCGGTGGCGATAAGGTTGTCCAACCCCTTGAAATAAATCGTGGGCAGCTCGTCGATGATGACCGACGACTTCAGCATCCCTTTCTTGTTGATGAGTTTCACGATACGGGAGTTATACAGACCGAGAGCGGCCCCGTAGATATTCTGACGGTCGGGATTGTTGCCCACACAGAGTATTTTCGGTTCTTCGGGGTTGTTGATGTCCAGCGTGAACTCGCTGTCCGACATCACCCAATAGAGCTGCGGGGAAATCATCCTTGACAAAGGGATTTTCGCGCTTGCTATCTGCCCCATCAACTGCTCCGCAGCCCCTCCGAGCCATGCGTCCATGAACGGAGAAAGATAGTTTTCCAATTCCGGGTAAGAGGTCAGTATCGGGAAAATATCCTCATAGCGGCGGTTCAGGAACTCAATCGCATGGGGGAACGTGCAGTATTTGCCGCCTTGATAGATTTTGAGATACCATATAATGCTGGCAAACAAAATAATAGGTGATTCCACAAAGAAGTCGCCCTGCTTCTGCACCCACGTTTTATTGAGGTTGAGCATTATCGTATAGGCACTCTCGTAGGCATCCGTAATATCCTCCATGAAATCCGGGTGGATGGGATTACAGCGGTGCGAGCGTCGCGGGTCGTCGAAGTTTATCACATAAAACTTCGGCTTCACCTTGTAACCCTCCGGGTGGTTCAGCAGATGGTTGTAGGCGATTGTAGATAAGTCGCTGAATTTGAAGTCATATACATACATCGAAAAGCCCTTTTCAATCTGCTGCTTGATGAAACTGTTTACCACCGCGTATGACTTTCCACTACCCGGCGTACCCAACACGATGGAGGCACGAAAAGGATTCACCACATTGATCCAGCCGTTGTTCCAACGCTTTTTGTAGTAGAACCGTGTCGGCAGATTGACCGAATACTCGCTTTCGATAAGCCGCGTTTCCTGCATGAAGCTCTCGTTCTCGTTGTTGAACACATCATCCATGAGGTTGTGCTTCAACAGGCGGCTCAACCACAGACCGCCCATCAGCAGGAATACATAGCCCGCGCCAACGGCCAGGATATACAGTCCCGTCACCGCCTCCACCGGCAATGGCAGGGCCAGTATCCACCAGTTGAGGAAGAACAGCACGAAGCCCACGGCAAGGACCGCCCAGATTTTCCCCCACGTGATTTTCTCGCCCTTCACGCCCTTTGTCCCCAGACAGGACAGGGCAAGCAGGAGGACGGCAAATAGTTTCGTGTAGAGGATGGAACGGAACAGCCCCGCCGTGCGGTTGAAGTTCATCAGTATCCTGTCCACCACACCGATGTCCACACCCCAGAGCCGTATGGCTTCATAACAGAACCAGTACACGTTCATGACCACTAAAATAATACTCACGGCACGCAGAAAATCCATGATTTTCGCCAATGCCCTCAAATCGTCTTCTTGTTGTGACATACATTTATTTTTTTGATTGTTGATATTTTCGATTACATTCCCAAGCCCTTGCGCTTCTTCTTTTTCTTCCTGCGCTGCATCGCCCGGATGAAGGCTTCCTCCTCGGCGTCCACTGCCGGGCCTTCGGGATAGAACAAGCCCATGCCGTCCAAGTCCCTTCCGTATTCGGAAGTGGACGGAGCTTGCGTTTCCTCCTGACCCTCCGTGGTAATGGAAAGCGGAACCGGCGGCTGTCCGGCGTATGGCAGCGTGAAGTGTTCCTGCAAGGCGTTGGCGGACAGTTCCCTGCCCATGCGTGAGCCGTTCAACACGCATCCTGTTCGGTGGTCGATGAACGTGGTCCCGTAGATGCGTCCTTCCTCCGTATAGCGCAGCACGGTGTCAATACCTTTCTCCTTGAGTGTGGCAATGAACCTCTCCTTGTCATACGTGCCTTGCAGTACGGAAAGGACGGTGCGCTTCGTCATGTCGGCGAGTTTTCTGTCCTTGATTTCCGTTTTTGAACGGGCGAACTTTCTCTGTACGGCATCATAGCCGACGGACTTCCCGAAGAGCGAGGACTTGAAAGGATTGCCGACCTTGTTGCCACTGTCGTCCGTAACGGAATAGACCAGCCCATTATATTCCCGTCCGCGCACGTTGCCCCGCGCTTCCTCCACCGTCATATTATATAAGGAAAGGAGGGCGCGGTATTCGCCCATCGTCTGGAAACGGTAACGGCGGTTAAGTTCCTTTACCACATTCCCCGCCTGTTTCTTCACATCGCCCGCCGAAACATCCACTTTATGCAGCGGCATATCGGTACGGCGGCTTTTCCGTTCCGCGTCATGCAGCCCGTATTTCCGTTCCAGCTCGCGGGTTATCTGCTTGCTACGGTAAAAGTTGTTCCGGGTGTCTATGCTCCTGCCGTCCCCGTCCACCCGCACCGTCACGATATGCAGGTGGTGGCGGTCTATGTCCTCATGCTTGTACACCATATAGGGCTGGTTGCCGAAGCCCATCTTCTCCAGATACTCCCGCGCGATGTCCTGAAGCTCGGTGTCGGTCAGCATATCGTCGGGATGCGGGTTGAGCGAGATATGCACCACCGGCTTCTCCACCTTCGACCGCACGGGCATCAGGGCGAGGAAGTCCTCCATCGCCCGGCGGATGTCCACCGTTCCCGTACCGTCATTGTAGATGCGGTTGGTCGTCAGCAGCCGCCCTTCCTCCTTGTTGATCTTCTCCCCGTTGTAGGCAAGTGCGCCGTACAACGAGTTTCCTACGCTGATTTTTGCGACCATTTTTCCTGCATCTCTTTAGACAGTTCCACAATCTGGCGGCTCAGTTTCACGAGTTCGACGGTCTGTTGCTCCAGTTTGTAGAGCAACGCCATCGCCTTTTTCTCGGAAAAATGCAGCCTCAGTTCCTTCACGACTTGGTTGTAGTTCGTGCCTATTGCGCGGAATTGCGCATGAAAATCAGATAGCTTGGTGTAGTAATCCACCAGCGTTTTATCCACTTTCAGTACCTTGAACGGTTGCCCGAAGAAGTGCGCCTTCAGGAAAACCGACTTGGCGTAAACGCCCGACTTCTCGAACATGGAGAGGAAACGGTTGTGTTCCTCCTCGCTGAAACGGACGGTGTATCTGAACACCGCCGGATCGAGTTTGGGATTTCTCCCGCCTTTGTTTCTTTTTTTTTCACTCATATTACTTTGGATTTAGCGGTTTGACGGCATAAGCCGCCGCTTCATGGCACAGACACCGTAGGTTTGAGAGGCTTCCCGACTTCGGAGGGTAAGCCCGCCCCCTGCAAGGGCAAGGCGTTTTCCGGGATGCTCAAAATATTTTGAGCGGCTGAAAACATACCTTGCTATGTTCAGGTGAACATAAAAATCCGTCGGGGACGGATTGGGGGAATGCCTTTCAAACTCCGGGCTGCGCCACCTGCGGCGAACTCTGCCGTTCGGGTGCAAAGTTACGCCCTTAAAGCGGTATCGGACAGGGGCTTGACCCGGACAATCAGTGCCAACCGACGCAACGTGCTGCCACTTGCCGGAGAAGTAATACAAGTTCCAAAATATCCTTGTTTATTTGCAGCGTGATTCGGATGTGGGACTGAAAATACACTCCTTCCGCCGGATGTTCGGACACCAATCCGGGCATCAATCCAAACGGTTGAAAACAGGTGTATGTATTCAGACAGTTTTCCAAGCACACGTCCATGCGGACGGATAAAAGCATGGGCGGTTGGACAAACCGATGATTACCCATAGGCACAGCCGGATTAAGGAGTGAATAAATAAATGAATGGGAGCGCGTGCGTACGTACTAATGACAATACGCTACCGCCACCGGACAGATGTATAACCAAATAAATTATCAAAAAAATGAAAGAAGCAACTTATGTGGCAATCTCCACGCAGAAAGGTGGAGCGGGTAAGACAACCCTGACGGTGCTTGTAGCAAGCTACCTGCACTATGTGAAAGGCTACAACGTAGCCGTGGTGGACTGCGATTTTCCACAGTACAGTATCCATGACATGCGCAAGCGCGACATGAAAGCTGTCATGGAGGACGGGCATTACAAGGTGATGGCGTATGAGCAGCTCAAACGGCTGAAGAAGAACCCGTACACCATCAGATGCAGCCGTGCGGAAGATGCGGTAAAGACTGCCGAAAATCTGGTGGCAGCGCAGCCCGACCTTGATTTCGTGTTCTTCGACTTGCCGGGAACCATCAACAATGCCGATGTGGTGCAGACCATTTCCAAAATGGACTACATCTTCACGCCCATCATCGCCGACCGTGTGGTGATGGAGAGTTCCATTAAGTTCGCCACCGTTATCAACGAACAGATGATAAGCACGGGCAAGTCCGGTATCAAAGGGATTTACCTCGTGTGGAACATGGTGGACGGGCGCGAAAAGACGGAACTTTACAAAGCATACGACAAGGTCTGTGCCGAGTTCGCCCTGTCCATTCTGGAAACACATCTGCCGGACAGCAAGCGTTTCCGCAAGGAGACGGCGGCAGAACGCAAGGCAGTATTCCGCTCCACGGCGTTTCCGGCGGACAAAATACTGGTACGCGGCAGCAACCTCGACAAACTCGTCGATGAGATTCTCGGCATCATCAAAAACTGAATGGCATGGCAAAGAAAACAAGAATCGAGGACATCGACAGCGAAGCCGTAATCAACTCGTTTCGACTGGACGATACAAGCATTCCGCCGGAAGCGAGAAGCACGGACGGAAACGCTACTTCTCCACCTCCGAAAGAAGCGATACAGGAAGCCGTTTCTCCACCTGCCTCGCACTCCAAAGAGGAGCCGGAACGCAGGCGCAGGAACAGCAAGCCGGAAAAATTGGATTATGACACCGTATTCATATGCGGGTCCAACGTCACGGCAAGACTCGGCAAGCAGGTCTATATCCGCAAGGAGTACCACGACCGCATACAGAAGATGCTTCATGTAATCGGTGGCAACGAGGTGACTATCGCGGCTTTTCTTGACAACGTGCTGACACACCATTTCACGCTGTTCCAAGACGAGATAGCCGAATCGTTCAAACGGCACATGGAATCCTATAATTTATAAACACTCAAAAACAACAAAGAAGTATGAAAAGAACAAATAAGAACCGTCAGGCTGAGTATCTGCAAACAGGAAAGAGTGAAAGAACCGCTGTCCGTGCAGCAAAGTGTGTAACCGACTACGGGCAGGAAAATACCGACGTTGACTTCCGCAAGGATAAAGGCAGAGACAAACCGCTCTCGACTTTCCTGCAAGCATCGGAAATCAAAACGCGGCAATGTATATACATCAGCCGAGAAATTCATGAGAAAGTCGCTATCGTTACCAGTCGGATGGGAAACGGTTTGAGCATCGGCAAGTTTGTGGATAACATCCTCCGCGACCATTTCCGACAATACGGGCAGCAGTACATGGAACAGATTGAAAACGCCCAAAAAGTAAGATTATGACAAAGGCGTTTTTAATCGTATCGGTTGCTTGCAACGTGTGGTTTCTGTTTCTGCTGTTCTATGACCGCATCATGGACACGAAGCTCATCTGTTTCTTCAGACATATTGCCGGGCTGTGGCGGTCATTGGACAGTACGGTGGCAGAGCAAGGAAAGGATAAGGAAATACCTCACGCAGACACCTCGGACATCATTGGCAAGAGCCGTTTCAAGATGGCATCGACCCGGACAACCGCTGCCATACCGACGCAAGAAGCCGCCACTTCGGAAAAAGGCATTGAGCTGTCGGAGGAAGAGGCTACTTTTGACGACGGAAACACGGAAACCGTCTCACGCCCGACACAAGTACCGGAGGACAAACTCGATGAAACCTTCACGAGCATCCCGCCCTCGGAACTGGAGTACGGAGAAGATGAACCGGAGGATGAAGAACCAGACAAAAAGCAGGCTTCGGGAAGTAGCTTCGAGGATATTGACATGGCAGTACACACCATACGGAAGGAATCACCATCCGATGAGGAAATGCGACACGCCGGAAAGGTCATGACGGAACTGGACGGGACAGAGCTTTTCACAAGAATAACGGAACGCCTGACCGATGAAGCAATGAGCGAGAGGATTGCAAAGGCGATGGCAGTTTTCGTGGACACGGTGAACATGACCGTGACACAACAAAAGGAAAAGGTGTTCGTGATTCCCGACAACATCGAGGAGTTCGACTTCCGAAACTATGTATAACAACTAAAAAAGAATGGAAATGAAAACGTAAAATGACGACACCCACGCGCACGGCGGTACAAGGTACAGCCAACCCGCAACGGACAGCCCCAAGTCCGTAGAAACAAACGGGCAACCACTAAAACCAAAGTAAAGTAATCAAGTATCAACCGCCCGAAAAAGGACTATCCACCCTTTGGACGGCACAAAAAAGAACAGTTTATGAACAAGAACATCAGACAAAAGTTAATCATCGCTGCGGCACTTATGATTGCCGCAACCGCCTCCGCTTTCGCACAGGGAAACGGTCTGGCTGGCATCAACGAAGCCACCTCTATGGTGAGTTCGTATTTCGACCCCGGCACGAAATTAATCTACGCCATCGGCGCGGTAGTCGGGCTTATCGGTGGCGTGAAAGTGTACGGAAAATTCTCGTCCGGAGACCCGGACACCTCGAAGACCGCCGCCTCGTGGTTCGGGGCTTGTATCTTCTTGATTGTCGCCGCCACTATCCTGCGCTCATTCTTCCTTTAATAAACAATGTATGGCTGAATACCCGATAAACAAGGGTATCGGCCGTCCGGTCGAGTTCAAGGGTTTGAAGGCTCAGTACCTCTTCATCTTCTGCGGAGGTCTGCTGGCTCTCTTCGTCCTGTTCGTCATCCTCTACATGGTCGGTATCGACCAGTGGATATGTATCGGCTTCGGCGCGGCATCGTCCTCCCTCCTTGTATGGCAGACCTTCGCGCTGAACGCCCGGTACGGTGAACACGGGCTGATGAAATTGGGAGCGGCAAGGAGCCATCCCCGATACCTTATCAACCGACGGCGGATCACCCGATTACTCAAACGGCAACGAAAGGAAGAAACGACATGAGAAATACATCCAAAATGACAACACTGGAAAACAAGTTCCCCCTGCTGGCGGTGGAGCATGGCTGTATCATCTCCAAAGACGCCGACATCACGGTGGCTTTTGAGGTGGAACTGCCGGAGCTTTACACCGTGACGGGCGCAGAGTACGAGGCGATACACGGCTGCTGGTGCAAGGCTATCAAGGTGCTACCGTACTTCTGCGTCGTGCATAAGCAGGATTGGTTCATCAAGGAGAAATATATGCCGGAGTTACAGAAGGACGACATGAGTTTCTTGAGCCGTTCCTTTGAACGCCACTTCAACGAGCGTCCGTACCTGAAACACTCCTGCTATCTCTACTTGACCAAGACGACGAAAGAACGTAACCGTATGCAGAGCAACTTCAGTACGCTGTGCCGGGGACATATCATCCCGAAGGAGCTGGACAAGGAAACCGCCGGGAAGTTCATGGAGGCCGCCGAACAGTTCGAGCGCATCATGAACGACAGCGGCTTTGTGAGGCTGCGCCGCCTCTCCACCGACGAGATTGTCGGGACGGAGAAGTCCGCCGGGCTGATAGAGCGTTACTTCTCGCTCATGCCCGAAGGCGACACGACCTTGCAGGACATCGACCTCTCGGCAAAAGAAATGCGTATCGGTGACAACCGCCTGTGCCTGCACACCCTCTCCGACGCGGAGGATATGCCCGGAAAGGTGGCTACCGACATCCGCTACGAGAAACTCTCCACCGACCGCTCGGACTGTCGCCTCTCCTTCGCCTCCCCCGTGGGGCTGCTGCTTTCCTGCAACCACATCTATAACCAGTATGTGATTATCGACAACAGCGAGGAAAATTTGCAGAAGTTCGAGAAGTCCGCAAGGAATATGCAGTCGCTATCCCGATACAGCCGGAGCAACAGCATCAACCGCGAGTGGATAGACCAGTACCTGAACGAAGCCCATTCCTACGGGCTGACCTCGGTACGGGCGCACTTCAACGTCATGGCGTGGAGCGATGACGCGGAGGAACTGAAGCATATCAAGAACGATGTGGGCAGCCAGCTGGCAAGCATGGAGTGCGTGCCGCGCCACAATACCATCGACTGCCCGACGCTCTACTGGGCGGCGATGCCCGGCAACGCGGCGGACTTCCCGGCGGAAGAGAGTTTCCATACATTCATCGAGCAGGCGGTGTGCCTCTTCACGGAGGAAACCAACTACCGCAGTTCGCTCTCGCCCTTCGGCATCAAGATGGTGGACAGGCTTACGGGAAAACCGTTGCACCTCGACATCAGCGACCTGCCGATGAAGCGGGGTATCACGACCAACCGCAACAAGTTCGTGTTGGGTCCTTCGGGCAGCGGCAAATCCTTTTTTATGAACCACCTCGTGAGGCAATACTACGAGCAGGGTACGCACGTGGTGCTGGTGGACACGGGAAACTCCTATCAGGGCTTGTGCGAGATGATCCGGTGCAAGACAAACGGGGCGGACGGCGTGTACTTCACCTACACGGAGGAGAAACCGATTTCGTTCAACCCGTTCTACACCGATGATTACGTGTTCGACGTGGAGAAAAAGGACAGCATCAAGACATTGCTGCTGACGCTCTGGAAGTCGGAGGACGACAAAGTGACGAAGACGGAGAGCGGCGAACTGGGCAGTGCGGTGAACGCCTATATCGAGCGTATCAGGGCTGACCGGAGCATCGTCCCCTCGTTCAACACCTTCTACGAGTATATGCGCGACGACTACCGCCGCGAACTGGCGGAACGTGAGATAAAGGTGGAGAAGTCCGACTTCAACATCGACAATATGCTCACCACCATGCGGCAGTATTACCGGGACGGACGCTACGACTTCCTGCTCAACTCCACGGAGAACATCGACCTGCTCGGCAAGCGGTTCATCGTCTTCGAGATTGACAGTATAAAGGAAAATCGCGAGCTTTTCCCTGTGGTGACCATCATCATCATGGAAGCCTTCATCAACAAGATGCGCCGATTGAAAGGCGTAAGGAAACAGTTGATAGTGGAAGAGGCTTGGAAGGCTCTATCTTCGGCGAACATGGCTGAGTACCTGCGCTATATGTACAAGACCGTGCGCAAGTATTACGGGGAGGCAATCGTGGTGACGCAGGAGGTGGACGACATCATTTCCTCGCCCGTCGTCAAGGAGAGCATCATCAACAACTCCGACTGCAAGATACTCCTTGACCAGCGGAAGTACATGAACAAGTTTGATGCCATACAGTCCCTGTTGGGTCTGACGGAGAAAGAGAAGTCGCAGATACTCTCCATCAACATGGCGAACAACCCGTCAAGGCTCTACAAGGAAGTGTGGATAGGACTGGGCGGCACGCAGTCGGCAGTCTATGCCACCGAAGTTAGTGCTGAAGAGTATCTGGCGTACACCACCGAAGAAACGGAAAAAGTAGAGGTTTACCGTCTGGCGGAACAGTTGGGCGGCGACATTGAAGCCGTCATCCGGCAGCTTGCCGAAAGGCGGAGAAAAAAGGAATAAATAGAAACATATTCATCAACTAAAAAAGAAAATGCGTATGAGTATATCAAGAACGAAAATGCTGCAAGTCAGCAAGTGTTTAATCGGGCTGGCGGTCATGGTGCTGCAATCCTGCGACATAACGGACAACCGACGCGACCTGCTTTGCGGAAACTGGGAGAGTGTGGAGGGCAAGCCCGACGTGCTTATCTACAAGGAGGGCGAAGCCTATAAGGTGACGGTATTCAAGCGGAGCGGCATCCGCCGCAAGCTGAAGCCGGAAACCTATCTCTTGCAGGAGGAGAACGGCAATCTGTTCATGAACACCGGATTCCGCATCGACGTGTCCTACAACGAGGCGACGGACATCCTGACCTTCTCGCCGAACGGGGACTACGTGCGTGTGAACCCGAAACCGGACCATCCGATAGGCGAGCAATAAATAATGAAATCCACTAAAATCCAAAGTAACATGAGAACAAGAATAACACTTATTATCTGCCTGTGCCTGTTTGCAGTCGGCAGGGCAAGCGCACAGTGGGCGGTGATAGACCCGTCCAACATCGCGCAGAGCATCGTGAACACCTCGAAGAACGTGGTACACACTTCCACGACCGCCCAAAATATGATAAAAAATTTTCAAGAGACCGTGAAGATTTACGAACAGGGCAAGAAGTATTACGACGCACTCAAATCCGTGAACAATCTGGTAAAGAACGCCCGGAAGGTGCAGCAGACCATCCTGATGGTGGGTGACATCACCGACACCTATGTGACCAGTTTCCAGAAGATGATGCGTGACGACAACTTCACGGTGGAGGAACTGGGAGCCATCGCCTTTGGCTATACCAAGTTATTGGAGGAATCCAACGATGTGCTGACGGAACTGAAGAATGTGGTGAATATCACCACGCTCTCCATGACGGACAAGGAGCGCATGGACGTGGTGGAACGCTGCTACTCCAAAATGAAGCGTTACCGCAACCTCGTGAGCTACTACACCAACAAGAACATTAGCGTGAGTTACCTGCGTGCGAAGAAGAAAAACGACCTTGACCGCATCATGGGGCTGTACGGGAACATGAACGAAAGATATTGGTAGCCTATGAATTTCGACAACCTTCACCAAATTCTGCGCTCGCTCTACGAACAGATGATGCCGCTATGCGGGGACATGGCGGGCGTGGCGAAAGGCATCGCCGGGCTGGGCGCACTCTTTTATGTGGCCTACCGGGTATGGCAGTCGCTGGCGAGAGCCGAACCGATAGACGTGTTCCCTATGCTCCGCCCGTTCGCTATCGGTCTGTGCATCATGTTCTTTCCGACGGTGGTACTGGGTACGATAAACAGCATCATGTCGCCCGTCGTGCAGGGTACGGCAAAGATGCTGGAGGCGGAAACGCTGGACATGAACCGATACCGTGAGCAGAAGGACAAACTGGAGTACGAAGCGATGATGCGCAATCCCGAAACCGCCTACCTCGTGTCAAATGAGGAGTTTGACAAACAACTGGAAGAACTGGGCTGGTCGCCCGGCGACATGGTGACGATGGCGGGGATGTACATCGAGCGCGGGATGTACAACATGAAGAAGGGCATCCGCGACTTCTTCCGCGAGATACTGGAACTGATGTTCCAAGCCGCCGCCCTCGTGATAGACACCATCCGCACGTTCTTCCTCGTGGTGCTGGCGATACTCGGTCCGATAGCCTTCGCCATATCGGTGTGGGACGGCTTCCAAAGCACGCTTACACAGTGGATATGCCGCTACATACAGGTCTATCTGTGGCTGCCCGTGTCGGATATGTTCAGCACCATACTGGCGAAGATACAAGTGCTGATGCTGCAAAGCGACATCGAACGGATGCAGGCTGACCCGAACTTCTCGCTGGATTCGAGCGACGGGGTGTACATCGTCTTCATGATAATCGGCATCATTGGTTACTTCACCATCCCCACGGTAGCAGGCTGGATTATCCAAGCCGGAGGCATGGGAAGCTACGGTCGCAACGTGAACCAGACGGCAGGACGAGCCGGAAGTATGGCGGGCAGCGTGGCGGGCGCAGCCGCAGGAAACGTGGTCGGACGTGCCGGGAAACTACTGAAATAATCAACTGACAATTAAAAACGAATAAACAACAATGGAATTTAAGTCACTTAAAAACATCGAATCATCGTTCAGGCAGATACGCCTGTTCGGTATCGTCTTCCTCTCGTTGTGTGCCGTAATAACGGTATGGAGCGTGTGGAGTTCCTACCGCTTCGCGGAGCGGCAACGGGAAAAGATTTACGTGCTGGACAACGGCAAGTCGCTGATGCTGGCTCTCTCGCAAGACTTGTCGCAGAACCGTCCGGCAGAAGCGAGGGAACACGTGCGCCGTTTCCACGAGCTGTTCTTCACGCTCTCACCCGAAAAGAGCGCGATAGAGCATAATGTGAAACGCGCCCTGCTATTAGCGGACAAAAGCGTGTACAACTACTATTCGGACTTCGCCGAGAAGGGGTACTACAACCGCATCATCGCCGGGAACATCAACCAAGTGCTGAAGGTGGACAGCGTGGTGTGCGACTTCAACGGCTATCCCTACCGTGCCGTGACCTACGCCACGCAGAAGATCATCCGGCAGAGCAACGTCACCGAGCGCAGCCTCGTGACCACGTGCCGTCTTTTGAACTCGTCCCGTTCGGACGACAATCCCAACGGTTTCACCATCGAGGGCTTCACCATCATCGAGAACAAGGATTTACAAACCATCAAAAGGTAACGGACATGAAGAAAATCAGAAAATCATTTTGGCGTGCGTACTGGAAGCTCCACGACAAAAAGAAAATGCTGGTGGCAAGGCTCAAAGGCTATCTGGACGGTTTGCCCCAGAAAACACGCAAGCGCATCGTGCTGGCGATGCTCGCCGCCTTCACGGTGCTTGCCCTTTACACCTTCGGCAAAGCTGTCTATGACATCGGCAGGAATGACGGCAGCCGGATAGTAACAGACCATGCCGGACAGGTGGAACTGTCCGTAAAGCCGGAAAACAATCATAATGTAATACCTTATTTATATGGAACAGACGAAGAATGAACCTAAAAACGAGAACAAGGCGGCTCCCGACAACGGGAAACCGAAGAAGGAGCGCAAGCCGCTGACCGAAGCCCAAAGGCTGAAACGTCAGAAAATGATAGTGCTGCCCGCTATGGTGCTGGTATTCATCGGTGCTATGTGGCTGATATTCGCCCCGTCTTCCGACAAGGAGCAGCAACCGGGAACGGGTGGTTACAATATCGAAATGCCCGACGCTGACAAGGCGAACCGTCAGATCATCGGTGACAAGGTGAAAGCCTACGAACAGGGGGCGATGGAGGAACGGCAGGAGAACCGCAGCCGCACCATGCAGGAGCTGGGCTATATGTTCGACCGCGAAGTGGCGGAAACGGATAGCGGCAGGGACTTCGACCTTGCCAATCCCGGAGGCATGGAAGAGAATGTGAAGTCCGCCCCGAAGACCATCCAATCATCCGCAGCCGCCTACCGCGACCTCAATGCCACGCTCGGCAACTTCTACGAGCAGCCAAAGAACGACAATGCGGATATGGACGAACTGTTAGAGCGTATCGCCTCGCTGGAATCGGAACTGGAAACCGAGAAAGGCAAGGCATCCGCTATGGATGACCAAGTGGCACTCATGGAGAAGTCCTATGAACTGGCGGCGAAGTACATGGGCGGGCAGAACGGCACACAGCCACCTGTCGGACAGGCGGCAGAGCCTTACCCCGTGCAGAAAGCCGGAAAGAACACGGCTGCACCTGTCAGGCAGGTAACGCATCAGGTGGTATCTTCGCTCTCACAGCCGATGAGCAACGCTGAGTTTGTCGCCTCCTTCTCGCAGGAGCGCAACCGCAGTTTCAATACGGCGGTGGGTGTCACGACTGTATCGGACAGGAACACCATATCGGCGTGTGTCTATGGGGCGCAGAGTGTGACTGACGGGCAGGCGGTAAGATTACGGCTGCTGGAGCCGATGGCAGTGGCGGACAAAATCATACCCCGCAATGCAGTGGTGGTAGGCACGGCAAAGATTCAGGGTGAACGACTCGATATTGAAATTACTTCGCTGGAGTACGCAGGTACGATTATCCCGGTAGAACTGGCGGTGTATGACACGGACGGACAGCCCGGCATCTTCATTCCAAACTCGATGGAGATGAACGCCGTCAGGGAGGTTGCCGCCAACATGGGCGGCTCGCTGGGCAGCAGCATTAATATCTCCACCAACGCAGGGGCGCAGCTCGCCTCCGACTTGGGCAAGGGGCTGATACAAGGCACGAGCCAGTATATCGCCAAGAAGATGCGTACCGTCAAGGTGCATCTGAAATCCGGATACAAGGTCATGCTATATCAGGACAGAGATTGAAAACAATAACAATCAACGACTAAAAAAACAACAACCAAATTTTTATTTACCACTAAAATCCAAAGTAGAATGAAAAAAGTAATCATCATGTTTGCCCTCGCTATGGGCATCATAACTGCCAACGCGCAGGAGAACGTAACCGTTGGAGAGAACAACGGAAGTGAACCGACGAACGAAGCGAGAGCAGAGACAAGCTCGCTTGACTATGCCTCGCAAGGAGGAGGAAGGCAAAGCCAACAACCGACCTTGACAAAGGAGGTCTATCCGCAGAAGGAGGCGGACGGCGATCT
>ERZ1673739.1197-NODE-1197-length-30519-cov-9.599954_pt1 | contig 30519 bp, 29 predicted proteins | sample MGYA00580210_ERZ1673739 | MGnify/ENA primary metagenome ERZ1673739 (study PRJEB41218, sample SAMN15661749) | gut metagenome | host: Homo sapiens | place: Canada: London | collected 2015-08-20/2019-03-30 | study: EMG produced TPA metagenomics assembly of...
CAATAACCTTTGATTGTCCTAATGTTGCAGTATCAATTGATGTAATCTGGTATATGAAATTTCCTGCCGTATATGTCATTCCAACGTATACGCTATGGCTAGGAGGCGCATCCTTATAGGTGGCCTCAATCTTCACATCATTACCGGGCATGGTGAAGGTGGTGGTGGCGCTGGCCTCGTTAGCCAGTGTTACGCCGCCTGCCTTAACGACCCACTTGACGAAGTACATTCCGTCAGGAACCTGTGCCGTAACGGTGACCTCAACGCCCTCCATGGCGCTGGTGATGGATGTGCCTACAGCAACGGTTGCCGTGCCGCCGGTGACGGTAACGGCGTAATCCCGCAGGGCGGGGATCTCGGTATTCTCGCTGCGCTTAGCATGGCAGCCGGTGCATTCCTCGTGCTGCTTGCCTGGCTGATTCAGCGCCGCCTCCTGGTCCACTACCCATACCCAGGTATGCTCTGCGGTTTCGGTGTAAGTGGAGCCGTCCGTCATCTTGCAGACGGTGCAGTGGCGGCTGTGTGTGCCGTTTCCGTTGTCCGTCCAAGGCGTGGACTCGTGAGCCTGAATGTTGTAGCCGTCGCCTGCCTTGCACTCCTGATAGTGATTGCCGGGATCCAGATACAGGTACGGCTGACCGGAGTAGTCATGCTGGTGGTCGACCATAACGGTGCAGGTAGCCTTCTTATTGCCACAGGAGACTGTGATAATTGCCATACCCTGTGCCTTAGCGGTCACCTTGCCAGTGCTGTCAACTGTTGCCACGCCGGTATTGCTGCTCTCCCAGTTCAGACTGCCCGCTGCGTTGACAGGCTCCTTCACGGCGGAGAGCTGATAGGTCGCGTTAAGCTCCAGATTTACCTTCGTCGGGGCAACGGTAACACCGGTAAGCTCAACGGTGGGAGCCTCGGTCACGGTGACATTAATACGGGAAGTCTGAGAAAACGATTTGACATTGGTTACGCCTTCCTTAACGGCAACCAGCTCAAGTCTGGTGCTTGCCGATCCGGTGTGCGCCGCTTTCGGCTTGATCTTGCCGTTCTCCAGCGTAATGTTATCGTCGCTCGTCTTATACGAAGCGCCGTAGAGTCCGACCTTGACAATACGCCATTCCAGATGATAGCCGCTGTTCTCAGGCAGCAACTTCGGAAGCTCGGTCGGAAGCTCCGCCTCGTCATTTTCGCTCAGGGTAATATCCTCGTATGCATAAACGCTCTCAAGCCTCAAAGCATTGGCCACGGTGGAATCATCGTATACAACCACATACCATGTGCCGTAGGCGCTTGATGTGGCACTAGGGTAGCTGGCTCTCAGATTTGCACTGCCCTTAGAAACGCCGGTGATCGTGATGGTATGGCCATTTGGGAACGGTGTGGCCGTCCCGGTGCTTGCGTTAATTTTTCCATTGGAGATAGCGATGTTGCTTGTTGTCGCGCCCTCATCCTTGAAGGTGATCTCCTTCCAGGAGTTGGCGTTGCTGGGGTCTGCGTTGACCTTCAGCTCTACGCTCTCGCCCTTCTTGATGTAGATCGTTCCGTAGCTGCCGTAGCCTTCCAGCAACACGCGATCCAAAGGAACATAGTCATACAGCCTGATGCTGTTGCTGCTCACAATGGAACCTGCCGTATGGGTGGTGGTTTCCTTGAAACGGGCGAAAACATAATAGGTGGTGTCGCTCGTCAGACCGGTTACGGTAGCGGAAGTAATCTGATTTGCGCTCCAATCCGGCGTAGTGGTCATGCTGTAAACATACTCGTAGTCGGAGTCAAAGTTCGTGATTTCAAAGCCGGTGTAATTGCCTGCGCCATTCTTTACGGCCTCCAGCTGAATAACCGCGGGATAATTGTTGTTGGCAGCCTTGCTGACCTTCACCGCCGCGCCGACGATCTCGCCGAGATACCCCTCTGCCGTGACTACTACACGGATGCGGACATTCTCGCCCATGTCAGCCGCCACAGGGGTGTAGCTGCCTCTGGTTGCGCCGTCAATATTCGTCCAAGTGCTGCCGCCGTTCGTGCTGCGCTGCCACTGACACGACTTGGTGGCTTCTGCGGGGGTCACGCTGGCAGCGGTGGAGATGGAGCGGCCGAAAACGATGCCGCTGGTGTAGTACACGCTGCCCTCGATGGTGGGATCGGGTTCAACCACCGGTGCTTCGTTCACCACCAGCTTGACGATATGCTGGTTGACGAAAATGCCGACGTAGCTGCCGTCCTTTTGCAGATTCAGCTGCAAATCATAGGAATAGACCTTGGGGTCTGCGCCCGCAGGAATGGTGACCGTATGCGAGGTTTTATCGGCAGCGATGGTATCTGTCTGCTGCACTGCGGAAGAACCGGAGATATAGCGGTCGCACTCTGCGCGATAGCTGTAGCCTGCGTCTTTCAGCTCCTGCGCCAGAGGATACCACTCGAACTTGAGGGTATGCGCCTCGTCGTTGTTCAGATTCTCAAAGGTGCCCTTCCAGTCCTTGAAGTAGTCGATGGGGTTGCCGTCCAGCGTAACGGACTTCATGCCCCATGCGTTCGATAGAATCTTGGTCGGCTGGTCATTCACTGCCTTAATCTCAAATACAAAGCCCTCTGACCATCGCTTACTTTTGTTGTAATCGTAATAGGGAATATATTCGCGGTAGCTGCTGGTGTCTTGTGCCGCAAAAGTGCCCTTGCCGGTCTGAACGGCGTTTCCCCCCAGCATTTCAGCTGCCAAAAACGTAACATCGCTATACGACAGGCGCGGTCTCACAGGTGCATAACCATAATCCGAGGGTTGCTTATCAACTGACAATGTTTCATGGATAGTGCCGCCGTTCAGCTTTACCGCTACATGGTAACCCGTTAAATCCTTGTCGTTTTTATCTACAAATGTTGGCCTCATCCAAAATTTCTTGTGGAACTCACCGCCGTTGATGACCACTTCGTGTGTGGAAAAGCTGTTCTCAAAGCTGGCAGCCACCCATGCCTGTACATAGTCGAGGAAAATACCGTTGTTAATCACGGTGAGCGGCTTGGTGCCGTCACCCGAGCCATTGAGCATGACCTTCTTTTCAAAGGTGCCGCCGTTGATCTGGATGCGCGGTTCATTTTCCTTCCAGTCGCTGCCGCCAGCGTCCAGACGCACAGGCCCCTGGAAGGTGCCGCCGTTGATGCTCACCTTGCAGGAGTTCGCCGCCATCAGCGTATAGCCGCAGTAGCCGTTGAGCAGGTCCCTATACTCCTCCTCAAAGTACTGGCCGTAAGCATTATTTTCCCCTTCATATGTCTCCGGTGCAACATGGAGCGTGCCGCCGTTGATGGTGACGGTTCCGCCGACGTAGCAGTAGATCACGCGCCTCCATTTGTTCTCGGTCTTGAGGCTGCCGGCGTCCACCTTCAGCGTTCCGCTGTTTAGGGTGAGCTTTCCGTATTGTATATCAAAGAGGTAGCACGAGTCGTTGTAGGTCGAGCCGAGAATGGTTCCCTTCTGACCGGAGCTGCTGTCCAGCACCGTCAGGTCGCCGCGCCTGATCGTGATCATATCGCTCATGGCGGTTTTTGCGGAGTACATCCGCAACGTGTGGCCGTTCAGGTCAAGCTGCTTCCTGCCCTTGACCTCCAGTGGCTCAATGATGCCCATGCCGCTGGTCAGCGTGCCGGTGTCGATATCGCTGCCCAGTTTGATATTGTCCGGCGGATTCTGATTGCTCAGCGCCGCCTTCAGCTGGTCATAGGTGTTGACCGTCGTCCATGATGTGTCCGCCGCATTTGCCGTCACGCCGGTGATGGGCACCATTGTCAGTAGCATCACAAGCACCAGCAGGATGCTGACGATGCGACTTCGTGTGTTTGTTTTTGTCATATTATCACTTCCTCTCTCAATATCATTTTGAAAATTTGTCTATGCATTTTGTGTTGCCTGATTTAAACACTGTCGATCACCGAAGCAAAGTAGTTTTCGGATACCGAACCGAAGAGAAAAGCGTCTATCAGACCCTCGCGCTTTGCCTGCCGTACCTTTTCGGTCAACTCTCCGTCTGTATCGTCATCCACAAAGAGAATGACCCGGCAGTTTTCCGTGTTCCGTTCTACCTTGTCACGGATTGCCATTCGTTCTTTGAACATCCATGGCGAATACGCCTTGACCTCCATTAAAAGCACATCTGGTCGATGCGTCTTGCACCACTCGACGGTTGCGTCCGGCGACTCGGAAATCACAACTTGGCAATCGTCCAATTTTTGCATCAGCATTCGCTCCATGGTGTGCGCATGGATATCGCTCTGAATGTCCAAAACGATTTTTTTCATCATTCATCACCACCTTCTAAAAGCATAACTCTAATCTTACAGTATCAATTGTACTGACTTTTGGGCTCTTGTCACTGGCACTTGTGCCAGTAACAGAAGAAAAATCTCAATTTTTTCAAAAAATTTTTGCCTTTTGGGCGCGAAAAACCCCTTGACCATACAGCCAAGGGGTTCAGTTTTGCTTATTCGTCTTTTAAGGTGGTTACCATGAGTTTGTTTTCAATGGCGGTTGCAACCAGTGCTTCTCTGCTTTCAAAGCCGCCCTTTTCCACCATATCGTCCAGGTTCCAGCGAACGCCGTTTTTGGAAATGCCCAGCTTATCGGCAATTTCCTGATAGGTAAAGCCCTTTATATAAAGCCGCAGGATGTCTAACTGCCGTGGCGAGAAGGCATCGGACATCGTACCCTCCATTTCAATGGCCGGAGCGATATCGGGGAATACCTTTTCGCCTGCCAGGGTGCGTTTTACCACACTCATCAGTTCCTCTGTGCCGTGGTCCTTATACCACAGGCTGTCGGCAGCACCCATTTTGGCTCTTTGCAAAACTTCGGGATCGACAAGCGAGGTAGCCACAACGATTTTGATTTGCGGAAAAGCCTTTTTGATGCGCTCTGCGGCGGCAAGACCGGAGTGCTTGTGCTGCGTCTGCACATCCATAAGGACGAGCTTTACGGTGGCGTCGCAATGCTTTTCCGCTTCAAAGGCGTCACGGAAAACGCCGACAAGATGAAACTCGCCGTCTGCAGCAAGACGATCGACAAAGTGCTTTTGGATGTATAAATCATCCTCTACAAGTATGGTGTTTATCATAGGCTGATCTCCTTTGCTGGAATCGTAATCAGAAGAGCAAATCGTGGATTGTGCGAAATATGCATTTCACCGCCGGAGCTTTCAATACTGCGGCGAAGCGTTGACAGGCCACTGCCTTCCTTTATCGTCTCTGTGGGTATTTTGCCGTTGTTGGTTATGGTAACATCATAGCATTCGCCGCGCTGGGCAATGCGGATATATACCTCATTCCCGTCTGCGTGCTTGATGCAGTTGGTCACGCACTCCTTGGCGGCAGCAACGGTCAGCTCCTCAGCTACGGTATCACGGGGCAGGTAGCCGTCGATTTTTACAGCCACGCCAAGCTGCCGTGCGGTTCTTTTTACCTCGTCCATTGTGCTGACAGAGGTGACACGGTTGCTTGCCAGCATACCGATGGCATTTTGCAGCGTCTCAAGCTTTCGCTCGGTATCCTCTCCGCTGTCTATGATGTCACGGATGGTCAGGAGGCTTCGCCCGATGGTATCGTGAATATAAACCTTTAGGTCAAGGCTTTCCTTCTCCTTGACATCGTCCTCCATGCGAGCGTACATATTCCTGAGCTTTCGATTGACTTCTGCCAGTTCTTTATTTATTTCCTCTTGCTTTTGGTAGCCGTTATACAGCTCGGTTACATTGTGCGCCGTTATCTGCTGCCAGCGGTCATCACTGTCCACGGTGATATTTTGTGTGCGAAACTGCCAGACGGTCTTGTCGGGCAAGATGTAGCAATCATCCTTGACGGTTACGGATCTGTCCGGCACGCTCAGGGCATTTTCCATATCGCTTTTGATTTGCAGCTCGTGGCCGCAAAGGGCAAAGGAGAGCCTGCGCATACGGTTGTTGCACAGGATAATCCTGCCGTTGGGGTCGGCAAAGCAGATGCCCATAGGCAGCTTATCGGTTGCTTCCTTAATGGAGAACGGCGAGAGCTCGTTCTTTTTACGGCGGTATTCCCGCGGCAGAGCAATGGCAAAGTGAACTACCGCAAGGAAAATGGCAGTGGCAAATATCAGCCACGGTGCATCCAGCAGAAATGCGTCCCCGATATTATCGGAATCTGCCTGGGAAACGGAGAACAGCAGTGGAATCATCACCGCCATAACAGCCAGACTCAGCAGGCTGCGCACCGGCTTATTGCTACGAAGAAGCTGATACATAAACAGCCCGATTTCAAGGACGATCTCCACAAGCATGATAAACGGCAGCATAGTCTGCCAAAATTCAGAAATGGAAGAAAATGCACTCATTTCCTGTCACCTTCTTTCGTTTCAAATACAAGGCGCTGGTATTCCTCGTCATCCTCTTTTTCACAGCGGATACTGTCTCCGCTTACCAAAGCGGAAAGGTCAGCCTTGCAGCACACATTCAGTGACAAGCGCAAGCCGTCTGCCTTTATGAGGCTTACCTGTATGCCTGTTAAATTCAAAATATCGGCTTCAATAACCGATTCATAAAAATCAAATACAGCGGTCGCCGTTTTGCCGGAGAGCATGGAAAGAGACTCGTCCACATAGAGCGAGCTGCGGACGCCCAACAGCTTCAGTGTTTGGAGGGACTCATTGAAGGCACGGTGGAGTTCCGTTGCCGCTATTTTAATATCTCGGTCGGTAAGGAGCGTCAGATGCTTGCGGCGTTTAATATAGCTGCACAGCACGGCAATCTCGGCAAGGAGCGTTTTGGCGCTGTCGTGATCGGTGCTTGAGATTCGGCGGTATTCCTTAGTGAGCTCCGCAATGCGGTCGATCTGCGTCTGCGTAGTGGAACGCAGGAGATCATACAGGCGGTTTTGCTCCTCCACCTTGCGGCGCTTGGCTTCACGCTTGTATTCATAACGGAGTATTTCGTTCCTGTCGGCAAGCTCGTCTGCAAGAAGCTCGGAGTTCTCCTTGATGTCACGCAAAGCCGACACATCCTCTGTCCATACGGCATAGCCGCCGTCAATGGGCATGGTGTGAACGGTCAAGCCGCCCATCGTGACCGGGCTTTGCTCGGCTTTTTTCATCGTTTCCTTTGAGATAGGTGCAGCGTTTACAGCTGCATACCGAACGGTAAAGTCCTTGTCGGTGATCTCTGCCGATGTGCCGACAGAGGAGGCAAACAAGTCCACATAACGGCTGTTTGAATGTATATATCCGCAAGCGATACAAAACTCAAAGGTCAGAATATACATCACACTTTGGAATGCAGCAATATCTCCGAACAAGTGAAGCAGCCAATCCGCACCCGCATAGTAAAGTGCGCTGTAAACAATCGCCAGCAGCATAGGAACAATGGGCAGAAAGTGGAGCCTTCCTTTTTGCACGCGGCATTTTAAAAACATAATTACGAGTGCGGCAAAGGCACATAGTACCTGCCAGCCCACACTAATGAAGTAGCCTATCGAGTAACCGTTGTTTTTGTCTGTCCACACGGTGGCGTCCTTCGGAAAGGTAAATACGAATTGGTGCAGGTCATTTGTGAGCACGAGTAGAAGCAATACGCCGGAGATGATCCACAGAACCGACATTCCCTTGGGAAATTTGTATTCGTCCGGCTTTCCCAATGACATAGCAATCAGCAGTGCCAGCATAGGCACAAACAGCATGGGCAGATAGAACAGATACCACAGGTAACGGACGGCGTCCGGCTGCCAGAATATAAAATACTTTGCCGAACGGACTCCCATCCATATGATGAGCAGTACTGCGGTGACCGTCATAAACCTGCACACCTGCTTTTGTGCGATCCGCTGACGGACGGAGAGCCCCCAAGCAGCGAACAGACCGATATAGATAAAGCTGCGCAGATAGGAAAACAGCATCGGGTAGAAACTGCCCCTGCCTACAATTCGGAAGCAATATGCCAGTATCATGGCAAGTACAGCGATGCCGCTTGTTATGATAGTATTCTTTTTCTGTTCGGTCATAAACATACCCCATTTCGCCTTCATTCGTTTTTGCTTACCCTTGAGTATAACTTTTCAAATTAAATTATAGTATAAATCCGTCTATTCCTCAACTGCGTCTTACGAGACTTCAGGTTTTGCATTTCTTAAGGTTCTCCAAAAAATTATGGGAAGAAACTATATTCAAATATGATATGAACTTCTAATCACGCGAAAAGAAAAATAGTTCATATCGTCTGTTTGTCTAATTAATTACATCCTGTTCTTTTATCTGATTAATCATTGCTCCAAATAGTACGGAGAGTTTTGATTTCATCTCTAATGGAAGTTCATTTAACGCTTCATCCACAGATGCTACGTTGTTCTTAACTCCTAAAATTGTATTTGGATCAGTTTCCAAGGTGTCTGCTATCTTGAATAATAATTCTATGCTCATATTCTGAGAACCACCCTCAATCTGACCGTCATCAGTATATGAAAATATCACGGCTACCAGATATGGGTCACGGCTCATTCATATTTTCAAACTATTTATATATAGTAGAAACTCATTACACATTCTAATGCTAATCCTCGATTCTAAGGATTCTGGTTCTTTCATGAACCTCTTTTATCTTATTATTGTTATAACTAAATTACGTGGGAGCACCACTACTACTTTTTTAGTCTTCCTCATCCTCAACTACAATGCATTTCCTACCTGTAACAATGTAATCAATAGTAGTATCAAAATTCATTTTTCGCAGCACTGTTCTTTGTCGCTGCTTCTCCAATAGTCTTATATAGTCTTGACTCTCTTAATTTAATTGAGCCTTTTCTATCCGTAAAGCAGACCTGATAGAAACCATTGGCTATATTAACTATTATCACTTCTTTTATGTGCATCCCATTTTCTATGATATACACGTGCTCTCCAATGCCATACTTGTAAATCAATTTTTACACCTCACACAAATAGTTTTCCGTTAATCATTCTCTCTGCTACATATTTTTAATCTCCTTTTTTTATAAACTGTTATTTTATTTTCATTGACTACAGTTTTAATATAAATGTATTTCTTCCCAAAGTCGTGGTAGCACCGCTACTACTTTACTTGCTTATAAAACGAAAATAAGGCTCCAATGTGACTAATTAATCACATTGGAGCCTTATTCTCCTATATTTGCCGAAATGGTATCATATTGGTATCACTTCGGTAATATTATATACAATTATGCGGTTCTAAGCCCTTTATTTAAAGGCTTTTCTAAAATTTGAATTCAAAAAAACGTCTACTCAAACTCAATTGCATCTGTAAGTGTGTAAATTGACATTACCATTGCGCTACCAAGTGACGGTATTATAACAAATATGGAATAACTGTCAATTACTTATAAAACCGCTTACTCACTTTAAAAGATTTTACACTACTCCATTTGCCTTTGTCTTTTCCAACTATTGCTCTCACTCTTACATAATATCTTTTTCTAACACGTAATTTTCTTAACAGATATGTATTTTTTCCTGTACGTTTTGTTCTTACGTTTTTCTTAAATTTTCTGTCAGTTGAATACTGTATCCGATATATTTTAGCCTTACTTACCTTTTTAAAAGTAACTCTCACTTTTCTATTTTTAAGTTTTTTTACTTTTAGAATTTTTGTTTGCTTTAAACTCTTTTTATTTACACCGTCAACACGAGTTGTAGTTTTTCCGTTAGTTGTTGGTTCTAATGTAGTTGTCACTTCCGTTGTTGGCTTTAGTGTTGTTGTCACTTCCGCTGTGGTTGGTGCTTCTGTTGTTGGCTCTGATGTTGTTGTCACTTCCGCTGTGGTTGGTGCTTCCGTTGTTGGCTCTGATGTTGTTGTCACTTCAGTTGTGGTTGGTGCTTCCGTTGTAGGCACTTCTATAGTTGGATTCTCCACTTTGTTCTCCAATTTTGTGTATACCTTTATTCTTCCTACATAATTTTTAAGTTGTGTCCATCCACTACCATTGTTTATATATGACATTTCCCTGCCATTTTTATATGAAGTCATTATTTTGGCGTCGCCATTTTCATTTGAAACACTTACTATTGCAGAGAACCATTGGTCTTTTTCAATCTTTACCGGCTGATTCAGTTCTATTGTTACATATCCACTGTTTTCAAAATACGCCGTTGTAGTATTTGCCAGGTAACCACCTGAAACTGGTACATTGTCCTGTCCGCCATAAGGATAATCTACATTTTTGTATATCTCCACTTTAGCGGTTACATTTTCACCACCAATAGCCACATTTACTGCTTTTATATATTCATCTTTTAAATCATCAGATTTTTTTGCTTTAAACACATTTGCCACTGACTTATCTTTTCTTAATGGGAAATCGTCCATGCTTCCATCATAGTAATAATTAAAGTCATACTTGTCCTTTGGTGCAAATGAAAATGCATAAGAACAACTGCTTGTATTGTCATATGACAGCCAAAAATACTCCAATGATTTGTAACTGTTTTTTACAAGCCAGCCACCCTTTTGGGTAGCACCATTTGGCACAAATTTGTCTGATGGGATATTGTCATCCCAACCAATGATTGTGCATGCATGTGGAGAAATTGTACTGCCCTGTTCATTCTTTGGATTGTAGTATAATGTTTCTCTTGCATTGTTGTACTGAAATGTTACTGCCCCATATTTTGCTATTGCTTTTTTTATTGACCTAATGTATTCTTCCGGATTTGATTTGTTTTCAGGTATATAAATTGCATTTTCAAATCTATATGATGGATTTTCATATGGGTTTGTCGTAACCACATTACCCGATACCGGTGCCCACCACATTGAATATAACTTGGCAATTTTTAGTGGGTCTCCTGACTGCGTCAAATAATTTACTGATTGCCAGTCTCCATCTGTATTTCCCAATGGATCGCTTTCTCTCTTAAAAACTCTATAAGCTGCCGCCATCGGATTTAATGATAATGTATCTTTTGTTACTGTAGGATCAATTCCACTTTTCAAAATGGATGATTCTGCTGCTGCAATGCTTGAATATGCCCAACACAAATTGGTATCTCCCTGATCTTTTACTGGTGTTACTATGCCATCGTCCCTTCCATCATATTTTTCCCTGTCTGAGATTTCTTTAATTTCAGTCTGTTGTTCTTCAAAATCACCTTCTATTTTGAATGTTAATTGATTATCAGTTATGTTTGTGACTTCAACATACATATCATCGGTTATTTCCAAGCTCTGATTCAGTTTTAATGGTGCGTCAGATTTTGTTGCATATGTGCCACCTAATGTTTCATAATTCCACTTTCCTGCAACGCATCCCATATTGTTTGGGAATTTTGTGTCTTTGTCCACCAAATAACAAACAAGTCCTGAACCAATTATCAATCCTTTTAGCTTCGTTCCATCTGTTTTATACAATTCTTTTGACTGACAATCATACTTATTACCACCTGTGCCAAAATTTCTATATTCTAAATACAGTGTTTTATTGGTTCCTTTTAAATTTAATTTGTATCCGACTATCTGTGAATCTCCTCTAGTCGATGCTTCCTTTAAGGTATACTGTCCATTTTGATAAATTGTTTTAACATTGTCAGATGTAAGCCACCCCTTTGCTTCTCTTTCTTTTACAGATATAAACTGTGGCACAGGTGACATATGCTTTGCCATTGCAGACATATAATATACCGGCGAACTATTTGAACTATTGTACAAGTCCTTAAATCCTAAAATGTGCCCCATTTCATGAGTTGCCACTGCCATAGGCAAAATCACGTTTTCCCGATTATCCTTGTATAAATAATTATAGGAATTTGTCACCTGTACATAGTTTTTACTTGTAATTGTTTTTCCATCTGCATTTATTTTTACATAATCTGCATAATCCTTATAATTCCACAAAGGTGAGGACCAACCCACAGAGATACTCTGAGTTGTATTTTTATAAATAATGGTGATTGCATCGATTACCCCATCATTGTTTTTATCAAGTTCAGAAAAGTTGTACTTTTTTGTACCATCATAATTTGTAATCACATTACCCGCTGATATAGCTCTGTTTATAGATTCAGACCAGTCTGTTTTTAATTCGTACATACGCTCTGCTCTCTCTCCGTTGTCCCTGTAACCTTCAGGATTCTCTTCACTATACTCTGCATAGTATCCTCTTGTATGAGATAACTGCACTGAACCACCTTTATTAAACAAATACACGCTATTTATCTTAAGACTTCCCCTTGACGCAATTTCATAATAATCCGAAACATTAAAATATGCACTGTTATAAGTATTATCTGTAATTTTTCTAACAGATTCCCCATTATAAGAATTATCTATAAATTCATCTTCATCTAAAAATCTTGCAAATACTATAAGATTTGTAAAATTACTTTCTTTTGTTTTATTTTCTGTATTTTCATTCGTATCATCAGCAAAAGTTACGCCACTAAAAAGCATTGTCATAACCGTAACAAACGCCATGATTATACTAAACCCTTTTTTCATAAAATCTCCTTTTAATCATTTATTCTTTTACACCTTAATTATATATTCATTATAGCATTTACCAGATTAAATTTGTGTTCTAATTTTTTAGAATTATAGGCTCATCATACCAGACATTATACAACCGCCTTTGGCACCGCATTTGATTATTTCATCCATTTGTACATCTGAAAGTTTTATTTCTCCAATTGCGTAAACTGGAATTGTAACGCTATTGCAAACCTCTTTTAAAAACTCCAATCCTCTTGGTGGTAAATCTTTTTTGCAGTCAGTAGCAAATATATGACCTGCACTTATATAGGTTGCTCCTAGTTTTTGCGCTTCAATTGCCTTCTTAAATGCTTCTGCCATCACCTGAACATCTCCTGCTGTTGCAATTGCTGTATTTGCCATTACTGCTGTTGTTCCCATTTCCATGGCTTCACATGCCTGAGATGGACGTCCAATTCCCGCATCAACAGTAATTGGTAAATCTATTTCATCTATAAGAATTTGAATAAAATCTTTGGTTGCCAATCCTTTGTTTGAACCAATTGGGGCACCTAATGGCATTACGCATGCTGCTCCCACATCTGCTAATTCTCTTGCCGCATTTAAGTCAGGATACATATATGGCATAACAACAAAACCTTCTTTTGCCAAAATTTCTGTAGCCTTAATTGTTTCATAATTATCAGAAAGTAAATATTTTGAGTCATGTACTACCTCTAATAAAAACATGCTTTGCCTATTCAACTCCCTCGCCCCTCAATCTTGAGGGGTGGGCTTTTCTTTTGCTTCATTTTTCTGCATAATAGACATATGAATATCTTACAAAGAATCTTTACCGACTATTATGAAGAAATTAAATATACTCTTCATCACAGATCTTCTGAGATGGAAAATATCGAAAAGATGATAAACTGTGGTGATCCTCCTTTTGGTGGTGCTATGTACGGCTGCCCACACTGTGGAAATCTTAAGTTCATTCCTTTTCGCTGCCACAGCCGTTTCTGTCCCTCTTGCGGTAACAAGTATTCCATGGAACGTACTACATCTATGTCTTTTAAACTGGTTAACGTTCATCACAGACACTGCGTCTTCACGATTGATGAAAATCTCCGTGATTTTTCCCTTCAGGACAGAACTCTGCTTCATTGTTTTTTCCATTCTGTTGCAGTGTTATTTCCCATATGTTCTTTAAAATGAACAAATCCAAAAACTTCACTCCCGGTTATATCATGGTTCTTCATACTTTTGGCAGGGATCTCAAATGGAATTCTCACATTCACTGCCTGATTTTTGAAGGTGGCTACAGCTATGACGGCGTGTTCGTTACCTTCCATTACAATCGTCACGAAGACGAAAAGTATGTCGAAGAAACTCTCCCTACTATGGATTTCATAAAACGGTTAATCAGACACATCCCTGAAAAGCACTTTAAAATGATTCGATATGGTGGAATCTATGCCCGCCTCCCGGCAGGCTGTTTTCAATTTACCAGAACGCCAACTACGGTCTTTCCTATAAAGAAAAAAAGACTCCAATGTGACTAATTAATCACATTGGAGCCTTATTCTCCTATATTTGCCGAAATGGTATCATATTGGTATCACCTCGGTAATATTATATACAATTATGTGGTTCAAAGCCCTTTATTTAAAATGTCTACTTGACGGGTAGCACACCATTTACTAGGCTTTGCGAGCTTTTGAAAATTATTCAAACTCCTACTCGCAAAAATTTACTCCTTTATAAAGCAGGATATTTATTGTATTTAGCATTTCATTTCTGTACTGTTTTAGTATTTTTGCGTATAGTTTCTGGTAAAAATATTGTCATTTTATTGTCATAATACTTATCTATGAAATAATTATATTACTCAAACTCTATATTTAATGATGTCATTCACCTAATTAAATTTTTAAATTCCAATCTGCCCTCTTGCAATAGAATTTACCTTTACATAAACTAACTCTCCTTTTTCTCACCATGGTTAGTTCGATTCCTCTTTGCTTCGTCTCACCGACGGCTATCTACACTTAATTACAAATGGTTCAAGTAAATTTTGCGACATTAATTTTAAGAACGATGCACATTTATCTTTGTTTTACAAGATCATATCCACTCGCATCATTCTCACTTTTATCATACGCATTATTAATATATTTTTCCGGATCATCCAAAAATGTTTCTTCTTCAACAAAAGTAATATACGAACCATTTAACCAATCATATGTTTTACATTTATCACAATGCCATTGTTCCGGATTTGAATTAAAATGATTCTGTGAAATAATGTCGAACACTTTATCTAATTCATATGATACCGTCGAAGAACCATGACAATTTGTTCCACTTTTTTTGAACCACTCATAACTATTATCCACTTTCATAATAACAGCTACAACTCCATTTGTATGTGAAGTTCTATCTTTACGCGTTATATCTTTCAAACAATATTCAATCTCCCAGTCAATCCATTTACTCTCTTTCATGTTGGGTGATAAAATCACAATTGTAACAGAAGTATCATACATCATATCTTTCAAATTCTTTTTAATATTTTCAGTCGATGTATCCGTCAAATCTGGTGATTCACTTGTTTCACCTTTATAGTATGTAGCATCCTCACCAAGAGCAGTTATGATATCATCTCGTAAATCCTGTGCTTCACTCCATTTATACGAAATAAATGTCTTATGTGCCATATTTTCTTTCCTCCCATTTTATCTTGGACTATATTTGCCATTTTCAAACAATTTAATAAACGAAAGAATGTCAGGTATTAGTTCTGATTTACTAGATTTAGAATTTAATTTTTTAAATGCTTCAATCAATACATCATCAACATTCGTATAAAAGTCTGACATATTTGAATCCACTTTTTTCCATATTTCTTTCGCCATATACCCTGTACATCCAACAGGAACTATCAAACAATGTCGTTCTAAAGCAATCTCGAATTCTGATTCCACACCATTAGCCAATACAATTTCTCCATCGACTAATTTGTTACCAAATAAGAAGATTGACACACCAGACCTAGAAATCATATCTTCTCTATACTTTTTCCATAAAATCTGCCGACTATTATTGTCCTCTATTCCTTGTGGAAACGGGCGTAAAAGTAATCTATCCTCATTTATACTTTTTCGTTTCATATATATTTCTTGTAATGCACCAATAATAACAGAACTACCCACACCTAAACCAAAACCCGAAATTATATTAAAATCCTGCAAAATTAATTCTTTACTTAATGATTCGATAAATTCTAAAGCCTCTTTTTCAGTATACTCGCCATATTCTTGAGCACTACCTGAAATAAAAACATTATTATGATTCAGTCTTTTATCTATTTCATTTAAAATATCCGTAATTTCTTCATACTCATCAATAAGGAGAACACGTATATTATAGCGTTTAAGGTCTTCAATAAAAAAATCATATTTACGTTGTGCATACTCATACTCTGCTCGATTATCATAATCTTTTTCATTTACTTTACGCATAATTGCATAATGCTGTCTATTATTTTGCTCTCCATAATCAATTCTAACCCGACTTAATATATAATCAATATTTGGATCTGAAAAACTAAATCCGATAAATAAAAATGTTTTTGAAATCAAATCTCCACTTAATGCCGTAATGAATTGTGCATGCTCTCTATAATATTTTTCATAATCATCTTTTATTAATATCGCTTCGTCAGGGTTGTTCTTATCTCCATGCATTTTATATATAACGGCATCCCTGTGTTGTTTTGTAAGAGAAAGTTGTTTATTATTATACTTTATATCTACAATCCTTTGAGCTTCCTCTAATGCGTCTTCAATCAAGGAGTCATAATTTGTTGTCCAATATGTAAAAATCGGTAAACGTGCGATAATACGATGATTTTCATCAATCCCTTTTTCTTTATTAAACTCATCCAAAATCAAATCATTAATAATACTTCTATTTCTATTTTTATTATAACAATACTGAGCTAAAGAAACTAAATCATACTCCTTATCTATATCCAACCCCAAATCATCTGCTACATCTTTAAGTAAATTTTTCCAATCAACATATCCCACACTTTTAGAAAAACCTGCTCCAATAAACATTGCAGCACTATTGTTTTTGATTTCTTTTACATACCTATCAATAAATGAAGATATTTACTTATTCATGTTAATCCTCTTTTCTTTCATTGTTTTTATCCCAGATATATTACATCTTACTTCAAAATAGTCATTACTTTTAATTTTAAATATATTAAAGAGATTTCACAATTTCATATGATGGTGTACTATCTTTATGGCCAAATGCAATGCTTATATCTGTGCTTGCATATTTCAAAAAATCTTCCCATGTAACAACATAAGCATACCCATTATCAATATTACTTTTTAATATTGGAAAAAGGTTATTTTTGTCATAATATTTATATGATCCTAATTTATCTGGTAAAACTACAACAAGAAGAGCATTCCGATGACTCATTCGGTTATTCCTGGTCGTTTCTTTAACCGAATAACTAATTTCCCACGGAATCCATTGTGATCGTTGCCATTTACAATCTTCTTTCATATTAGGTGACACCAAAACAATAGTGATTGTACTATCATAGATTTTTCCTTTTAAATGATTCCAAATTTTATCTTCGCTCCATGCAGAAATATCTTCATCACTATTTTCACCTTTATAAATATCATCATCTTTTAAAACATTATTCCTAATATAATCAACGTAATCACACGGCCATGTTGGTTGCGTTACATTAGGTAATTCCTTCACATTATTGTCTTTATATTTATACGAAACAAATATCTTTTTTCCCATAGTCCACTTTCTTTCATATTACTTATATGCACAAAATTGTATTATTTTACACAAAGTTGGTCCACACTTAATTGCAAATACAATTACTACAATTACAAGCGGAATTAAATAAAACCATCGCAATGTTCTTGACCACATAACTTGCCATACAGATTCGACCTTCTCTATTTTCCCAATAAATTTACTTGGATTTAACTGATACATTAGTTCTCTGTTATTTTGTGGTCTTTTTTCTAATACCCAATCATATATTTTTCTATATACTTTTTCTGTTCTAAGAAAAAAACCATCCAAATACCAAAAAATGATATTAACAGCAATCAATGTGATACACACTAAAAAAACATTTACTTTTTCAGGAAGCAACGCTAAAATCACCGCATAAATTGACACAAACCATCCTTTAATTTTAAAAGAATTTTGAGCCATTCTTGTTATACATGCTTGAATTAAATCAATTTCTTTATGAATTTCTTCAATTTTGATTATATTATCCTCTCTACACATATCTTTTTCCACAACTCCTATTAATATTTAAAATATTTTTTGTTCTTTTCTACCTCAGATTCAAAATAATCATTATACAATATATCTAACGGAAAAGGATGTTTCCCATTAAATTGATTTTTCCATTTTTTCAAAACATCTTGATTTATTTTTATTAAATATTGAGTCGGCGCATTATATGATATTGTCAAATCATTGTTAATTTCATCAAATTGATATTTTTCACTAATTGCATGACATACTTTTTTATCATATCTATAAAAAGACAATGGTTTCTTTCGAACAATTTCACTGCACACTAATTCCATATATATCCATGGAGAATATGTCAAATCAATGCTATTTGAATCACGATTTATATGAATAGACTTATCCGTATTAATCAAAAAAACACTTTCGCTTTTATCAATCATTTTTTGAAGCGCAACATTCAGCATTGTATTAACATGCTCAGAAACTTTAAGACATTTTTTATGATCATATAAATATCCACCATCAACATCTGACCTCTTATTACTGTAGTCTGAATTGAGCATATCAGCAATATTACCAGCATAACACCAAACATTCGAGTCAACAAAACACTTTAAACCAAATGAATCATAAAGCCATCCTGCAATGGCATTCACTAATTCTGTGTCCTTACTTGAATGTGATAAAAATATATCTGCTTCAATCTCTGGAAACCAATCTTTTTGTATTTCTGATCCATCCACAATATTGTTCTTGATATATTCACTTAACGCTTTTTCCACACCTTTGCCTTGCGAAGCAAGATGTTCTTTTCCTATTTTTTGATATTCAGAAAATGTTTTCTTCTGTGAACAAAAAAAATGTTCATTAATTTCTAAATTAAAACCTGCAAACATATATTTTTCCTCAATTTCCTATAATCTATCCGATTTTAAGTAATAATTGCAACATTAACATTCCTGCATCTACACCTTTATCAGCAATCCACTTTATAATCGGCTTTGCCTTTTCCCATTTTTTTGTTTTTCTTTCTGTTGATAGAACTAATTTTTCTATCTCATCTATTTTTTCAAAAATGTCGTTTATTTCTTCTTCTCTTAAGGCCGTCATATTTTCTATGTTATTACGTGCGTCTTCAAAGCTTATATTATTTAATAGTGTATTTTGATTAACATTATTAACACTAACCTGTGTGCCCTTTGCATCACTAGAAAATATATTTTTATATCCCATAGCTTTAAATAAAACTAACTTCTGTCTCATGGTTTCAAGATTTTGCTTCTTAATATTTCCGCTTTCATCATAAAAAAGACTCTGTAAATTTTTTGCAAACCCGTCAATAATATTAGAATATTTACTCACCAATCTACTATGAACTTCCCACAATTCATCTTTATTACCCCTTTGAATTGCTAACTCACATGTCTTTATGTCACTATCTATGATTTCAATTAATTCTTCAGAAACAACCATATACAATATCCCTTCTTTCTATACAATTATATTCTTCACAATTTTATATTTATCCTCTATACTTTCTACTTAAACCTAACCTGCAAATTAAGATTCATATATATTTTGCCATCCTCTTTATACAAGGATGCAAAACCATGTCTACTTGTTGAACCTCTTTCCAGTTTGGTATTATCCAATAAATACTTTTCAAAATAATCTCTGTTGTATATATGATATGCTAACACATCTCCGTCTGAAGATACAATTATGTAACCTCCGTTAGCTTCATCGTGTCCGTCCCATTCCTTAGATGGCATCATACCCAATGCAACTGAGCATAAAAACTTCTTGAATTTGAATTCATAAAACCCCTTGTTTGGAAATCTAAGAGGATTTTCCTCTTCGAGCTTATTTATAATATCTTTACAATCGCTTATGTTATCACGGTAATAACAAATTAGCACCTGTGCAATTATCTCTTCCATACGGCTGTCTATAAGCATTAGATTATTTGCGAATTTTTCATTTAATGGTTTTGAATACTTAACTATTCCAAGCGAAAAAATCTGTTCCATTCTGTCCATTATCTTGCTCTTTGGATTATTAAGTGCATTTATCTGTTCCATCTGTTCATCATTAATTCCTTCGACCTCAAATGCAAAATTCGTTGCACCTGATGCATTTAGAAGTGTTGGAGCACTCCCTAATTCCGATTTAATACTAAACCCACATATTGGCTCAAATCCTGTATGTATGTCATGTATTTGCATTGTAATGTCTGTTTTGTCACTAGATGGTGCTGCAAGACGATAACACTCAATAGCATTTGCAAATTTTTCTGTATGTTCAATCTCAAATGATCTACTCTTCATATTTACTATTTCATTATATAAATAGTCCGCCTCTTTTTTTAACTGTTCCCTACTAACGCTTTTTATCTTAATATCATTATTATAGATTTCAATGTCTTCATTAGTTCCTATCCTATATTCAAGTTTTTTTCCTTTTACTTCCTCACGCATTATTTTAAGAATTGGAAAATATACATTTTCAATCTTTTTAACCTGATCATCCGCTGCATAAATCCTGCCATATGCCAACAGTCTCAATAACACATATAGTTCACTCCATTCACCTTTATTGCCTTTTATCATATTACTGTACCTCCCCTACTGATTATCCTACAGCGCGTTCTTTCTTTGTTTGCCTGATATTTACAGTTTCTACAACGGATTTTGCCTTTTCATCTGCATCAAGAATCACTTTAATTTTATCTGCTATTGCTTCAATGACATTAACAGTTACACTGTTACCAAACTGTTTATACAAATGTGTATCCGCCAATTCTAACTTAAAATCATCCGGGAATCCCTGCAGTCTTGCCCATTCTCTAGGTGTCATTTTACGAATTCCTTCCCTGTTAACTTCACCCTTAATATGAGTAACAGGTACAAAATTTGTAAGTCTATTATCTATGATGAGATTTCTTTCTCTTCCCATACCACCACAAACAATAGCTCCTGCTTTTCCATCTAAATCTCTTATTTCATAACCAAATCCGTTTCCTTTGGCCGCATGTCTTGCCTTGTGTCTCTTTAAAGTTTCTATATATGTTGTCGACAGATAATATTTAACACTTACTTCCTGCTCTTCCATAATATCACGTATGCATGTATCAGGTTTATTTCCTACCGGAAATTCAAAATTTTCAGAATTAATATCTTTTCTGAATGCAACTATATAAATTCTTTCCCTATTCTGCGGAACACCAAAATCTTTGCTGTTTAAAACCTTATCGTATACCGTATATCCTATCTGTTCAAAGGCACTCTTAATAACTTTAAAAGTTCTTCCTCTGTCATGTATCGTAAGACCTTTTACGTTTTCACAAAAAATAACTTTTGGTTTGTGATATTCGCATATTCTTACAACATCCTGAAATAATGTACCTCTGCACATTCCCTTGTAATCATCATCAAATCCCATTCTCTTTCCTGCAAGTGAAAATGCCTGACACGGAAATCCTGCTAAGCATATATCAAACTCAGGTATATCTTTTTCATCAATCTTCGTGATATCTCCTGCTATTTCAAACTTATCTTTGTAATTTGCTCTATATGTTTTCTGTGCATATTCATCCCATTCACTCACAAATACCGTGTCTATATTTTTCCCAAAAGCATTATCAAATCCTTTTCTTATTCCACCAATTCCGGCAAATAAATCTATTGCTCTATATTTCATCTTATATTTCCTCTCTGTCCTATAATGAATCATCAGCTGTCATATTATCGAATATTTTTTCCTCAATAACTTTAATGCATTCATCAACATTTTTATTTATATCTTTTCCCCAAAATCTAATAACTGTCCATCCCATAAATTCCAGTTCTTTTTCAATCTTTTCATCTCTTTCTATATTTTTAGATATTTTACTAATCCAAAATTCTGAATTTTTTCCTTTTTTTAACTGTAACTTTAGTTTCTCCCAATCCTTTCCATGAAAAAATTCACTGTCACAAAATATTACAATTTTGTACTTAGTGAGAACAATGTCCGGCTTTCCCGGAAGCTTATTATAGTTCTTCCTGTATCGATACCCTTTTTCCCATAATGCTTTTCTTAGTTTAATCTCAATACTTGTATCTTTGTTTTTTATGTTACTCATATTCCTATGACGTTGTTCTTTTGTTAAACGATCCATTGTCTAACCTCTTTTATTTATCATCATTAACAATTTCCATTATATCAGAAAAATCACATTCCAATGCTGTACATATTCTTAACAAAATATCTGTATTCACATTTTCATTTCTTCCTAGTTTTGCAATGGAAGCTGAACTTACGTTAGCCTTTTCTGCCAACTCCTTTTTCATCATATCTTTGTCAATTAACAATTTCCAAAGTTTTTTATAACTTATAATCATTCTTCTCTTCATTCGAACATACTTTCTATTATACTAACATAAAGGGAATCATATGACAATAAAAAAGGCAATAATTTATGAGAACACATAATTTATTGTCTTTTTGCATTTTCACTCTTCATTTTTTATTTTAATCCACTTTATCTTTTTCATCCTCAAATTTTCTACACAATTTATAATGTACCTTATCTCCACCATAATAAAAATATCTTTTTCTTTCTTTATTTTCAATTTTTTTATTATCTAGCATATTCTCAAGTATTGTATTTGTTTTTCTCTTTATATACCTTATCTTTAATTCTACAATTAAATTAGCATATAATATTCCACCTGAATAAGGTACAACAAGTAAATATACTAGATTTTTAATATTTACTGTTTCAAAATTTTTTATATATTTTAATATTTCCATTTCCCATGACTTAAAAGCATAATTGTTATTATTTCCTAACATAATGCTTTTTTTAAATTGATTTACGTATTCATTCAAATAATCTGCTCCAAAAAACATTATAATACTGATCGTAGCTATTAAAATATTAACTATTTGCATTGCAATTTTTATTTTTCCTAATTGAAATCCTGGGCTCATACAAATATAAACAGTATATAATATAATTGATATAATCAAAGGTATAAATGTGTATAATGGATGTTTTTCTAACATATGCCCTATTATTATAATACTTGAACAAAACGAATCTCTATCTATAGGAATTGTTTCAATTATTAATTTTTGATTTTCCATACTATAAACTAATGATTGAAGTGGTATTGTAATCATAACCAATAAAAACATTACACCTTGTATTGTAGAACATAATAACGTACATATCTTTAAAATAACGTAATCATTTTTAATAGAATAATATACAAACATAAAATATATTAAACTGTAAAATAGCACAAGAGCAATACTATCACTGGTTAATAATTTAGCAATTTGGGGATTTTTGCTCAAAAATATTATCACGTAAACTAGCATTGCTACAATATCAGCACAATTATCTGCACACACCTTTTTGCTTTCTGAATAATCTACTGTATCACCATCATATATTATAGAATTAATCTTACTGTTATGCATTACAGCATAAACAATCCTTACTAAATAAATAACGAAAAAAATTGCCAAAATCAACACAGATATAATATCATATTTATAAAAAATAATGGTAAAAATTAATGATACTGTATATAACCCCCAACTATTCCATTTTGAAAATTTCCCTATATAATCACAAAACATTTTCTCTCCTATTATGCATGTTACTTTGTAAATTAACTTTATTCCCTCATATTATATCATCTTCATCTTCTAAATTCCATTTTTTCTTCACCTCGTCTATCTTTACTTTTATCTTCCGCTAATGCCTTTTCCTGCACATTTTTCATATATTCTCTGACATTTTCATCCAGCATTTCTTTAGCATCCTCTGCCCTGTCAACAAAGTTTTTATATGCATCCATTTCCATTCTCATTCGGTTAAATTTCTTTATAACTTCATCCACACTGTCACCATTTAATTTTTTCAACAATCTGTTTTCTAAACTCCTTGCCGTTTTCTCCTGCCTTTCCAACTGCACAATTTCATCCTTTAACTTTTTCTTTCCTCCAAACATCCCGTATTCTTTTCGATCTATTTGGTCTTTTGTCTCTCTCATTGCCATCTGTGTTCTGTTTAATGCTCTATGATTTTCCAATAATTCATCAACCATTTTTGCATACTGCTTATACTCCTTAACCGGTTGTGGTGGCTTTGGTGCAATTGCATCTCTAAATATCCTAATTAGTCCCTTTAAACAATCACATGCCATTCCAACAGCCTTTTCAAAAACTCTGGAAAATATTCCTACGCCTACACTTTCTCTTGATGACTTGTTTTTCCTTAATCCACCAACTGTCTTTGTTTCCGACTTTCCAAATTTATTTACATTCTTAAGTATCTTTTCCTCTTTAATGGTTCTGATATATTTTCTTGGGACCTGATAAAACAGTGCTTCATCAACTGTACTGTTCCACTTCATTCTCACCTGATTGTTTCTTCTTATCTGCTCTGCTTTCGGATTGTTCTTTCCAATCTTTTTTGTTGGCAGATAAACATCTTTATTGTTAAACACCTGCAGTTTATCTTTATCATTTAAGAAGGAATTGATGTGCTCAGTGTACAATGTTTTTACTCCCTTTAGAAATGACCTTGCCTTAAAATCTGTTGTACTCATAAACCTGACCTTTTCTTATGATGTTACAGTCTTTTCTTACATTCCCATGTCATCCAGTATCTCCTTTTTGGTCCTTACATGCTTTCCTGTTTCGTCATAAAACATGTTTCTTGTGGCAATTTTCTTTATGCCATTTTTCAATTCTTCTCTTTCTGAAAGTATCAAATGAATGTGCAAGTTTGTTTTTGTCTTGTTGTGATGCATTGCTGCAATGCAGTTTACTCCGTAAGTTCTTCTAAACAGCTCAGTAAAATCTTTCAATACCCTCTGTTTGTCCATGTTACAGAATGGTTCAGGCAATGCAATAATAAAAGCCAACAGATGGTAAACGTAAACGTTCCCACCGTTTTTCTACGCCATGCTCAGCTCGATTCCGCTTTGCTACTTCTCACTGACGGCTGGCGCCGTATAAGACCGAAAAAGAAGAAACTCCCAGAAATCCATAAATGCATTTCTGGGAGTTTCTTCCTTTTCAGCCTTGCATGGCTTGTAGCTTATTCAATCTCTTGGGCGGAGAGATTTATCTGGCTGTTTCTTGGTACATTTTTGTGTATTTTATTCTTCATATTCATCTTATTTTTCATTTTTGTTTACCTCATCTAAAATTTTTAGGGCTAAATATACTCAGGAAATACATGACGAAATAATGCCATCAAATATCAAAAATACTTAGCTGTGTTTCTTTTAATGACTCAACTTTTCTAATCGTTATTTTGTCATCTTCTTGAACTTTGCCACATAGAAGTGGAGATAATGGATCGTATTTGGCAGCATTTGTTTCTACGCTTTTTGAACTATAATTTGCATAACAATATGCACATCCATTTTTACATGTATTATACGTACCTATTTCAACACTTTCAACACATCCGCATTCTATACGCTGATTTTTGTCTTTGCCAACATTGAGTTTACATCCAATTATTTTTTCAATTAATTCTCTATCTATGCAGCAATTATGAACTATACCACATTCATCCAAATCTATTTTTTCTGCACAGCTTCCAATCTTAATATTATTATCAGTTGCTATCTTGCTTAATTCCTGAGCGAATTCTCTAAGCTCATCATCATTTAATTCATAGCTTGATAACCCATCCATATTTTTTTTATTTTTTGGATATACATCAACAAAACTAATCACGCATTTTTCCGTGTATCCACTTAAAGCCTCTGCAATACTTTTAAATGCCTTCAAATGATATTCTTTTGTATATCTATCAGAAAAAAATATAGGATCATATCTCCAAATCACTCTTTGCTTACCAATTTTTTCAGACAACGCTTGAAATATCGGAATCATTTCTGTTTTTTTATTTGGCAAATTAACCTCAACATCATTTCCATATCCAGTTAATGTGAATTGAAAATAATAATTATAATCTTTTATCTCGTCTAACCTCTTCATCATTGGCAAAGGATTCTTTGTCCAAAACACTATGCAATCTACAACATCTGGAGTGATTTTTATTTCACTTATCTGATGAGCATTCATAGGATTACGAACATATAAAAATCCTTCTTTTATTCTATTATAAAACCATTCCGAATAATAATTAGGAATATCCGTTCTTCTACTTACACTTAATATCATTTAATCACTTCTTTCCTTCTTTATAAGTATTTGTGCACTAGCACAACTCTCAAATGGGTTATATGCGTTTCTTATGTCATCTGTTATATTATTAAAGACAAGTGCATTACTATTATATTGGTCTCCGTACTCATAGTGTCTATCTCTATTAATATTATCAAAATGCATTTTTCTCACTATTTTGGGATTCTCAACTTTTGACTCTAAAATATCAAAAAACTCTCTTCCACCGCCCATAGATTTGCTAAGATTAATATCATTACACAATATATATATTGGTTTTTCATCATATAAGTTTAAAAAACCAGCCAATTTATTTATAAATTGAATTATCTCTTCTTCGTTTGAATGCTTATACATATCAGAAAATACATATTGAAAAATCAGTACATCCGGAACCCAACTATGTTTGACTATAATATCTACTAATTGCAAAATATCATTTGGATAAAACTGGATTCCATCTCCAAAATACGTTTTAATATCAGTCCAAATACATTTCCATACATCTCCTAATGGATCAATTCCCCTATAGTCCAATTGGTCATAATTAAGCACCCCCTCATTTCTAAGATAATCAACTGCAGCCAATTCTGTACATGGTCCGCATCCAACTGACATAATATTCAATTTCTTCTTATCTCGAATTTCAGCAAAGCAGCTTAATCCATACACCATTTCAGATGCATATTTATATGCATATTTACAATAATAGCAATCTGCCATATGTATACAGTCATATTTTCTTGGAGCTGGAGCATTTTGAGGAAAATGTACATACTGTAAACAACTTTGACAATCTCGTGGACAACAGTCCCCATATGAGCAATACTCACATTGTTCATGTTCCTTCTGATATTCATCTCTGTAAGAACATTTCTCAATCAAATCATATAAAAGCATATCATTCCCTCCAACACATATCTTTATTAATTATACTACATTTTTTCACATTCTTATAGTTATTTTATTTACATCTATTTCAACTCTCATACCTAAAAAACTCCCTAGCCATCATCTCCGCTGTACCCCTGTTATACCCATTCTTCAGATACCCCTGCACAATCGTCCCAAACATTCCCTTAACCATATCATCCTCAATATCACAATATGCCTGCCTGCATCTCCCCGGCCATAGCCATTGCAACATACTCTATTGGCTTGTTATCCAACAACCTATGCAGCTTCGCCAGTGACTGCTCCGTTGTCCTCAGAGCAGCCTCCACTTCTTCACACTTTATCCGCAACATATTTCCATCTGTAAACCACACCTCAACATAGCCGTTATCCATGTTATAAGCATATTCCACGATATTATCCATTCGATTATATTTCATCTCATCAATCCATCCTTCCCATTATCTTGTCCCATAAGACCTGTCTTACTGCCTTATCTGCTGCTCTGTACGCCCTGTTCCTTTACCTTACGAATAATCGTATCAATCTGCTCTGCACCGGCATATCTCTTCACACTCTCCAGATCATCAGCCTTTTCCTGCAACAGCCTGTCCTATCACTCATATCCTTAATCTTGCCCTTGTAAAACTCCATATCATCTGACAGTCCTGCCAGTCCATCCTCTGCTGTCTGATAAATGAAATTCACTGGCTCCTGCACGTTCATATCACTGTCGAGACTTTCTCCCTTTGACAGCTTTGCTGCTATGTTTAACACCAATGTGGTCTTTCCATCGCCCGGATCTCCCTGAACAATTGCCAGCTTCCCATATGGTATAAACGGATACCACAGCCATTTCACTTCCTGTGACTCAACCTCCGACATCCGTATCATCTTTAATTCTGTCTTCTGTCCTTCCATAAAAGCCCTCCATTTACCAATCTTTTATTTGCTCCTAAGAAGAACCTCTGCTATACTCTAGTACAGTAAATAAAAATAATTGATTATCTGCTGTTATTTCAATTCTGTCTCCTTAAATTTTTCCAATCTGTAATGATGCTCATCATCCAATTCCTTAATACCATTCTTATAATCATATCCAAATTTTCTATAAAACTCAGTTGCTGTAATGGATGCCGGTATCTCTATTCTGCTTGCTCTTACATAAAATTCATCCGTTTCTAAAGTATTTATGATTTTTCTTCCAACACCCTTTCCATGAAATTCTGGGAGGACAAAAATGGACAAGAGTATACTTTCTGTTTCACTTCCCCAAAAACTTGAGATAGAACCTGTTCCAATTATTTTTCCATCAAATTCAAATACATACATATGCGCATAACTTGCCACATTCAGAACCTTTTCCGCATTGTAAGCCTTTGCAAGTTTCTCCATTGCTGATATGCCATAATCTTTACTGTTAACCTCTAAGAAATTTCTGACAATAAGATTTCTGACCTCTTTGGTATCCTCTTCCTTAAATCGCCTCACCCTAATGCAATTTTTCACATAATCAATCAATGTCATATTTTCATTTGCAACTGTTTCATCTCCTGTTTTAACAAATCCACATTTTTCATACAAATAACAATTCCTCTCTTCCTGCTTAATCGTATCTAACCTCCATTCGATAGCATTTGGATAGATAGTAAATAATTGCTTAATAATATTGCTGGCAATTCCCTTATTTTGAAAGTGTGGAATAATAAAAATAGGAGCTATCCAATTTACATTCTCATATACTTTTCCACCTTTATACCATTTAACTCTTACAGCTCCAGCCTTCTCACCATTAAACAAAATAAAATAGAAATCTGATTTGTCCTCAACTATCTTTTTCTCTATTATTTCAAGGCTTTCTTTTGCTGGACTTGTAGCATCATCCTGATATTTTTCATATAAGGGCATAAATGCTTCTATCTGCAGTTTATACAAACATTCTGCATCCTCTCTTTTTATCAGTTTCAGTTCAATTAAATCATTCATTTTCTGCACCTCTCTCTTGTAAACATAAAAAATCGCACCAAACATTCAATGTCTAGTGCGATTTCTCCAACTTAATAAGATGCAATGTATGTAAAATCTTCTCTTATATTCTGGTTTTATGCACTAGACTAAAAGACCTACAAGCTATAACCTAATGCACTAACCTTGCATTTTTATAGCCGTGTACGTCCGTAATACATGTACATATAACATCTTGAATATAAGTTCTGATTCATGTGTATGTTCTCCTTCAACTTTTTTATAAGATTAATCTATATTCCTTCTTATGTCAATAATTTTATAATAAACACATTAAACTCACTCTATTTATGCCAAACTTACGATGTCATTCTCTTACACGCGCTTCTAAATTTTTGCATCAATTGATTAAATTCATCTTCCTTCATTAAAGCATACATTTGTATCATATATTCCCTTTGAAACAATAATATCTTGCGAACTGAAAAATTGCACTCACGAAATATAGCTGTCCTATGATGCAATCTAATTCTTTTATCTTTTTCTTCTTTAAAAGTCATTCTTAGAAATAACACTTCATATTTTGAATATAATTCCAATATATATTCTAATGGAATTATCAATATTAAATAAACAATCGGTATCATAAAACTTACCAATGTATTTATTATATTTAATTGCTTGTATTCATTTATCCCAATCTTTATTGTCTCATAAAAAATCCAAAATCCAGCGATTGCCAATATACTATCCAATAATTTATGAACACTTTTATATTCTTCTTTTCTTTCTGCAATTACATTCATAACAGTAATTATTGTAATAACTGGAATAATCGCAAGTTCAATCCATATATTAAATGTAAATGTGCTCATAAAAAATTCTAAAATCATGGTAAATTTCAAATTATCTTTAAGGATTTTTTTAATGTATGTTTCATCAGCTTCACTCGAAACCGCATTCATACAATATATTAATCCAGAAAAAAGAAACCATATAATAATATCTTTGATATATATATTCTCCCAAATAGGCAAATAACAGAATACCATTGTAATCGTTAGAACATATAGCAATATTATTTCCCATAATATCCTTAACTTCTTGTCAAAAAATATTACTATGACATTCCACAAACTTTTTCTTATTTCCCTATGGCATAATACATATAACATGAAAATACATCCCCATATTAATGTTGCCCATTCTCTTGTTGACAAGATTGACATAACGCCGTTCTCCTTCTGTATATTCTAGCTCATTACCCTCCCCACAAATAGAGCCAAACTAGAGCCATTTGATAAAACAAATGCCGGAAACCCGCATAAATACAGGCTTTCGGCATTTTAATCCCTTATTCAAACTCGCAGAATCTAGTTTGATTTAGGTTATTTCAATATAGTTATCTATACTGTTTTGTATTGATATTTGCATCTTTTCCACTCATTATTCTTCGTTCCACACATTTTTAGTACCAATCCAGTACCACTGCTATATTGTCATTATTGTATGTAGTTCCGGTGGCTTGCAGGTTTGTCTACTATTCAGAGAATAACAATCTGATAGTTTGCAAGTCCACCTATGAAAACTATAATCTCCGGACGATGTTTCTGCAACTAGAAATTTTGAGGTACTAATGGATAGCATCATTCTTTTCCATATCATTCATCAATTTATCAAAGTCACTTTCATATAGTGAATC
>ERZ1673739.1219-NODE-1219-length-30027-cov-7.476345_pt1 | contig 30027 bp, 26 predicted proteins | sample MGYA00580210_ERZ1673739 | MGnify/ENA primary metagenome ERZ1673739 (study PRJEB41218, sample SAMN15661749) | gut metagenome | host: Homo sapiens | place: Canada: London | collected 2015-08-20/2019-03-30 | study: EMG produced TPA metagenomics assembly of...
GCTTTGCGACCTGTCAGTGGGAGCTTTTAACTCCCACTGACATAAGCATCCCCTTCCCCACCGCTTAGTGCTCTACGCACTTGAAGCGAGGGAATGCTTATTCTGCATTCAACAAAAGAGCAGATTTTTCTTTTCCAAGTGACATGTAAAGTGAATCATTTTTAAATAAAGTTATGAAGGAGGTACATTATGATTCCAGAAAAAATCGGCTTTATCGGCCTTGGACATATCGGCGGTTCTGTAGCAAAGACGGTGCATCGCATCTATCCGGACATTCAGATCGTCGCTTATGATACCTGTCGTGCCACTCTGGATGCCGCGTTATCCGACGGCATTATCACAGAAGCACTGGATCAGGTAGGCAAAGGATTTTCCGATTGTAATTATATCTATCTGTGTGCCCCTGTTCTCGACAATGCAGACTATGTCCGGGAATTATCCGGCATTCTGCATGATGATATGCTGTTGACGGATGTGGGAAGTGTCAAAACCGGCATCCATGAGCAGATCCAGAAATACCCGGATCTGGAACGACATTTTATCGGCGGTCATCCTATGTGCGGAACGGAGCACGTAGGCTATGAGTATTCCACTGCTTACATGTTGGAAAATGCATACTATATTCTGACTCCGACACACACGGTTTCTCCCAAAAAAGTAGAAGAATTTGAACACTTTGTGGCATCCATTGGTGCGGTTCCACTGATTCTGGATTACAAAAAACATGATTTTTCCGTTGGTTCCATCAGTCATCTGCCGACGGTCATTGCTTCCACACTGGTCAATCTGGTAAAAAATCTGGATGACTCTGACGAAACGCTGCGCACCATCGCTGCCGGCGGTTTCAAGGATATCACCCGTGTGGCATCCTCAGATCCTACCATGTGGGAAAATATCTGTGTCGCCAACCGCAACCAGATCTTAGAGCTGATCGATACTTATGTCAATGCCTTACAGCAGACACGAAATACCATTGCAGAGAGTCATCCGGAGGAAATCAAAGAATTTTTCAGTTCTGCCAAGGAATACCGTGATTCCTTCAATATCTCCCACCGCGGTCCGATCCGTCCGGTTTACCAGCTGTTCTGTGACCTGATCGATGAAGCCGGAGGAATTGCTACCATTGCTACGATTCTGGCATCGAACAACATCAGTATCAAAAATATTGGCATCATTCACAACCGTGAATTCCAGCAGGGTGTTCTGCAGGTTGAATTTTATGAGGCAGATGCCTACGATCATGCCGTAGAATTGTTACGAAAATACCATTACACGGTATATGAGAAATAAAAGAACCTATAAAAAATAAAAAGATGAAACAGTTATTCTGCGTTCAAATAACTGTTTCATCTTTTTAATTACTTTACTTTTCAATAATAGATCATCATTCTAACGTCAGTGGAATAATTCATTCTCTCACCGATCTTATTCTGTCGGTTGGATAGATGCAAGTACTGCCTCACATTCTGTCTGTCCCTGATCTGCCGGACCGGTAATGATCATAGTGATCATTTTTCCCCCCATCTCAGTAACCGCATAACACTGATAAATGTTATTGGACTGATATTCTGCAATACCATCCAGAGAAACGAACTCTGTGTTTCCGATCGTCTTTGTTCCAATTGCATTCATTGCGTAAGTGATACCCTGATCGGCATAACTGGAAAGCTGCTCTGACAGAGATTCTACATACTCCTGTGCAGTAATATCCCCAAACATACTCATATCTTCTGCCATCATAGCAATATTGGAACCGGTTGTCGCATTATAAATATACAGATCATATGCTTCGGAAGCATCTGCACTACCTGTATCACCGGTAACTTCCTGTCCTTTATCTTGTACAGCATTCATTTCTTCCTCTGTACCGATCTGCCAGCCTTCCGGAAGAGTAAATGTCATTCCCAGAGAAGTGTTGGTATACACATTATCTGTCCATACTCCTGCTTCATACTGCGGCTCATCCTTTGCTTCCTTTTCTGCACTGACGGATGCATCTGCCTGCTCTGCTGATACAGAGGTATTGGAAGAAGCATCGCCTGTCTTATTATTCCCACCACAGGCTGTCAGAGAACAGATCATGGTTGCCATCAAAATAGCTACTATTACTTTTTTCATTCTTCAAGTCTGCCTTTCTTTTTATTTCCATTTATGGATCCAAAATCCGTTTTTATTTTAATGGCTAAAACAAAAAAAGTCAAGAAATGTGTACTTCCTGACTTTTCACATAAAAACAATATTAAAATTATTTTTTATTTTCTTCCTCTAATTTTGCAATATACGCACGTACTTCATCGCGTTCTTCCTTTGTTGATCCCCTGATCTGGAGATAATTTTTCATCATCTCTGCCGGAGATAATCCCCAGAATTCCACGAAATTCTGTACGTTATATTTCATATAATCCTGTGCCTTTACAATTGGATGATAACTGTAAATCTTTCCGTTACGATCCATACGTAAAAACTGTTTCTGAACCAAATGACTTAAATAAGTACTTACCGTCTGTGGTTTCCAATCCTTGCCGTAAGCTGCATTACAATCTCTTACTACCTCATTCAGAACCAGATCGTGATCTGCAAGCCAGATTGCACGCATTACAAGCATTTCCGCTGTTGTCAAATAATATTTGTTCGTTCTGTCATTCATGCTTTCGCCCCCTTGCGTTCGATGCTTTATTTTGTTAAGTTTTTAGTTCTTTTATAGTATAGAATATAAAACCCGATATTGAAATACTATTAGAAATAGTTCCAATGTCGGATTATCTTCTATTTTCTTTAATATTCTTGTAATAATAAGAAAGTGTGCTGTCTCAGCACACCTCTTTATCAAAAACAAATGCCGCTGGCCGGACTCGAACCGGCACGGAGTTACCCGCTTGATTTTGAGTCAAGTGCGTCTGCCAATTCCGCCACAGCGGCATTATGTTCGGTTTTTACCGAACACACTAATCATATCATACATGTATACAAAATGCAAGAAAAATTTTACATTTTGTACAATCATGAATCACCCTATACCAATCCTTTGATAATATCAAAGCAATCGAAGGTTGCAAAGTAATCCTTCGGAGTCTCTGCACGACGGATCAGCTGCGCGCTTCCATCTTCTTTCAGCAGTACTTCTGCAGAGCGGAGACGTCCATTGTAGTTATATCCCATGGAAAATCCATGTGCACCAGTATCATGAATGACCAGATAATCTCCCATATCGATCTTTGGAAGCATACGGTCTACTGCAAATTTATCACAGTTCTCGCAAAGGGAACCAACTACATCATATTTGTGATCGCACGGTGCATCCTCTTTACCTGCAACGGTAATATGATGATATGCTCCGTAAATAGCCGGCCGCATCAGGTTTGCTGCGCAAGCATCCACACCGATATACTCTTTGTAAGTATGTTTCTCATGGATTGCTTTTGTAACCAGGCAGCCATACGGTCCCATCATAAATCTGCCCATTTCTGTGTAGATAGCTACATCGCCCATATCAGCCGGAACAAGTACTTCCTCATATACTTTCTGAACACCTGCACCGATCACACGGATATCATTTGGAACCTGATCCGGTTTGTATGCAATTCCAACACCGCCGGACAGATTGATAAAGCTGATCTTGATGCCAAGTTTTTCTTTGATCTCCACACATAACTCAAATAAAGTACGGGCAAGTGTCGGATAATAATCATTTGTAACGGTATTACTTACTAAAAATGCGTGGATACCGAAACGCTCTACGCCTTTTTCTTTCAGAAGCTTATATCCTTCAAATAATTGTTCTTTGGTAAATCCGTATTTTGCATCACCAGGGTTATCCATGATACCGTTGCTCAGTGTATACACGCCACCCGGATTGTAACGAAGACTCATTGTTTTCGGGAACTCACCAATGGTTTTTTCCAGAAACTCAATATGTGTAAAGTCATCCAGATTGATGGTTGCACCGATTTCATTTGCGTATACAAATTCTTCTGCCGGTGTATCGTTAGAGGAGAACATGATTTCCTCACCGGACATTCCGATCTCATGGGACAGCATCAGTTCTGTCATGGAAGAACAGTCAGCACCACAACCATATTCTCTTAAAATATTTAATAAAAATGGGTTTGGAGTCGCTTTTACAGCAAAATACTCACGGAAGCCAGGATTCCATGCAAATGCTTCTTTCACTGCCTTTGCATTCTCACGGATCCCTTTTTCATCATATAAATGGAAAGGAGTCGGATAAGATTTTACAATCTCTTCGATCTGCTCTTTTGTAACAAATGGTTCTTTTTTCATTTTGTTTTCTCCTTGTCGTATCACTTTTTCTCTCGCTATCCATCATACACAAAACAACAAAAAAAAACAACCCGTCGTCCGGATTTTCTCCCGACGATGGGCTGTTTTTATCTTAACGTTTATTTTTTAACAGAAACGCATCTTGTGCGTTTCTGTGCCGGATTTACTTTACGAAGTAATAATTTCCACTATAAATCCGTGCAATCAATTAAATTAACGGAAGGAATACTGACTGGTCAGCATTTCCTTAGTTGTCTGCTGCTCCGGTTCTCTTTAATACATAGAAACCATCATCGAAGCAGGTTACATAGATATATCCTCTGTCATCTACACAGCAATCTTCTGTCATTGCATTACGTGGACCCGGTAATCCCGGGAAGAAGGAATCTTCCGGTTTTTTATTCGGATTTGGTGGGATAAAGTATGCAAGCTCTTTGATGTAGTAAGGATCAGATACATCATAGATACGCAGACCTGCTGCGAAATAACAGCAGTATACTCTGTCGCCTCTCTGCTCCAGCCATGGCTTGTTGCTCATCGGCTCATGCAGGTTGTGCGGTCCGAACGGTCCCTGACATCCAAGGTTCATTACGTTGAAGTTTGGATACGGGAAGTCTTCCGGTACTTCCGGATATGGGAACTCTGCAACCAGAGTCGGGTGTGTCGGATCACTGACATCAACCATATGAAGGTTATTCATAGCCTGTGCCTCTTTGATGGATCCTTCCGGGAAGAACTGGAATCTCTCACCCTCGTTTGTAACTACGCAGAAATCACGTCCCGGCAGCGGTAATGCTGTATGAGTACGTGCTCCTGCCAGATGGCTTGAGAATGCCGGCATAAATTTCAACTGTCCTAACAGATGCGGACGTGTCACGTCTTTTGCATCCAGAACATACAGACCATCTCCACCGTAACCACAGAACATAATTCCATCATCACGTCTGAATGGCGGTCCATGCATCCATCCTTTGTCCATGAAGGACGGAACATGTCCTGCATGATGATCAACAGTTCTGCAAGGATATCCGTCTACAAACTGATGAGGAGCCCACCAGTTACCAACCTCATGCGGATTTGTCGGATCAGAGATATCTACGATACGCATGATCATACCTTCGAAACGCTCGGATTCGCAGGAAAGATATACGTAAGGACCTCCGTTGTACATGAAACGATGAACACCAATGGAGTGAGGTACTCCGCAATCCCAGTATCCTAAATATTTCGGATTCTCCGGATCTTCTTTCAGACTCCAGATCTGGATACCAGCCTGGCATTTCATATTCATAAGTTCGCTCTGCTCTACTAATGCACCCGGTCCTGAACCAGCAGTCATTGCACAGATCAGAAGATCATCTGCTACCTGAATCTTTGGTGTAGAGGTAGTCGGATACTCTTCCGGATCCAGTAACTGCAGATGTTTTACAAATCTGGTATGTTCCGGATCTGTAATATCAGCGATCAGCACACCATTCTGTGTACCGCCAAAACAGGAACCATACAGATAGTATTTTCCTTCTGCGGTTTTGTAAACCTGCATCTGGAAAACGCCACTTTTACCATTCCAAGGGTTGAAATCGAGAACTTCCAGGTTCTTGATATAACCGTTGTTTCCCGGTCCCTTGGCATAAAATTTGTCTGCCATAATTCTGCCTCCTTCTTTTTTAGTGACTTTATTTTAAAACACATTCTTTCATACGTCAAATAGAATAAAAAGGAGACTGTTATAACCATTTTGTTATATCAGGTCTCCATTTTAATATTTTATCTGTTCCGACAATTCACTTTTTTATTTTTTGTCAAATTTTGGCAGAAATCTTTTTGCGCATAAAGTCAGCGATATTGCTGAATGGAATTTTTTAATAATTCCACAAAGCAGTCAATTGCCGGATCTTTTTCCTCGTTTTTCCACACCACGCTGAGCGGATGGGTGGATTCCAACACCAGAAAAGCAAATCCCGGATTATCCAGTGCTCTGCTCCATACATCTGTAACTGCCACGCCAAGTCCGCACTGAACCCCCATGATCATGGCATCCGTACTGTGGACCGGCTGAATCTTTGGTGTAAAACCGTAAGGTTTGCACACGCTTCGGATCAAATCTGTCACAAAATCATTGTCTTCTCCTGCCACCGCTAAAAATTCATCCTCACGAAAATCATACGGTGTCAGCTTTTTCTCCGGGTCCGGCAGATTTGCCGTGCTGTAGATCAGCACACGCGGAAGGTCAATGACCTTCGCATGCATAATACCCTGAATGTTCAGGATCTTTGGTTCAATAGTGACGATGACATCCTCCTTGCCACTTTGCAGTGCTTCCTGAGAACTTCGCGGCTCATAGCTGTTAACCTCCACCTTGATATCTGGATATTGCCGGGCAAATTCCTGCAGTACCGGCAGAATGATCCCCGAAATATTCCAGTTATTAAGCACCCCAAGGTGAATCACCCGATTTTTATTTTCCAGAGACAGCTTCGCCCTCAGCTTGAGATCTGCCAGCTCTGTCCGATATCGCTCAAAAAAATCATAAAACATCTCACCATTTGCTGTCAGCACGATTCCTCTGTTTAACCGTTCAAACAACGGACAGCCAAGTTCCTGCTCTAATGCCAGAATCTGACGACTGATGGCCGGCTGTGACACAAATAATTCCTGTGCCGCCTTTGAAAAACTCATGTTTCTGGCTGCAGCCAGAAAGTATTCAATCTGCAGATCGTTCATTTCTTTAACCCAATCTTGAAATATATAAAGCAACGATCACAACCAGAACAATCCCTGCCATAATACGTGGCGCAAGCATCTGATGCTTTTTCTCGATCAGCTCATCTGCCGGTTCCTGTTCCTGATTTTCGCGTTCTTCCTGTCTGTCCTGACGCCATTTTGCAATCACCTCACGGGCAGCAGCTTCATCCTCCGGATCAACATAGATCTCATCGCCAAAATTATTCATTGCCATCAAAAAATTCCCGTGTTTTCCGGAACCCACTTTTTTCCGTGCACAGAAAATCTTCTCCATTCGCAGGCGTACTTCTACCTCGTCTGCATCCTCTGAATTGTACACTACCAGTACATTTATCATATCACCAATTTTTACTGCCATTGTTTCTCTCCCTGCTTTTCACATACCTGATTCACTTATTTTTTCTATTGCTTATATCAAATTCCAAAATTATCAGCACATTTTTTCCATAATACAATACAAAAAATGCCGGAAACTGATGAACTCCAGTTTCCGGCTTTAAGCTACCGACGGGAATCGAACCCGTGACCTCCTCACTACCAATGAGGTGCGCTACCTACTGTGCCACGGCAGCCTGTTCAGTAATCACTGACTTGTTTAATATACAATATTTTCCCCATACTGTCAACACTTTTCCCATTTGTCTTTTTCCTCAAAAAGATTGTTTTGTCAGAATTTTAACACAATTTATATTTTTCCATCTTTTTTTCAAAAATCTATTGACCTTTTCCCATTTATTTTTATACTCAGTCCTGTAATCACATACGTGGGGCTTATATACTAGGCTGAGAGGAAGTTTGGAGTTTCGACCCATGAACCTGATTTGGATAATGCCCAGTGACAGGAATTAGAAGCCGCCGGTGCCTCAGGCAGTTGCATTATGTCCGGCATGATGGAGCTGTGATCCATCTGCCGGTTTTTTCCTAACTTCGTCACAGCATCGACATGATAAACAGTCCCACACAGGCAGCAATAAATAATAGCATGCCCGGATTTCCAAACATTACCCCTGCCATTTTTCCAGCTGGTTTCTCATATTCCCCGGTACGCCACTCCAGTTTTTTCACCGACTGGATAAAAAATACAAGTCCTGCAATGGCAAGTCCGATCATTCCGAGTTCTAACAAAATCAATGCCAGTAATGGTCCCGCATGATTAAAGATCAGATCAACGGAATCATATGGATTCTGTGAAAGCCATGAAGCATAATCCATTTTTTCCAGAAGCCACGAAGATAAAAAACCGCCCAGGAAATTCACGGACATATGCAGTGCGATAGTATACCTGAGCTTTCCGGTGCGGATGTATACATATGCCAGCACACACCCCAATCCAAACGCATAGAAAAACTGATGGAAATTGCCGTGAAACAGACCAAACATCCAACCGGACAACAGCACAGTCGCCTTATCCCCATACACGATTGTGCGGTCTATCAGTGCTTTACGGAAAATGAATTCTTCCATGATCGGTGCCAAAATCACAGTAAACAGCAGGTTGTACCATACACTTCCTCCGGTCATCAGACTGTCCAATCCCAGTGTCAGATCCAGTCCGGTTGCCCGCGTGATCAGCGTACACACGATATTTCCAATAATATTTCCTACATACATGATAAAAATACTGATACATAAAATTCGAAACCACCGTCCCGGTTTTAATTTATTCTGATACAACTGCATTGCCGGCAGTGAGTGTAACATTTTAAAGCAAACCGGAATTGCAATCAGATACAGCGGAATCAGTGATACCAGCCAGTTTACAATTGCCAGATCACTCCATTCCGGTGCTGCTACCGCTATGATCAGCGACACGACAAGCTGTATTCCCGTCGTTAACAGCGCCATAACAAAGTAACTCATTCCAATTTTTGAAAAAAATCTTCTGTCATCCATAAAGTATATCTTCTCCATTCTTTCTGTTTATTTTATACTACTTTTATTATCACAGTTCATCTATGTTACTTCAGATCACATCCGGGTGTCACATTTCTTCTTATTCTACCCTACATTCAGTAACATTCTTCCTATTCTACTCTACATCCAGTAACATATTTCTTTTTCCGGCACTTTCAGCATTGGATTTTTTCTATCTATTTTATATTACATCTAGTATAATAGATATATGTGAATTTTTCACGAACACCACGATAAGTATATATAAATATAATTACTAATAATTTTACCATAACGGAGGTCTTTTTACCATGAAAATCATTGATATGCACTGTGACACCCTCTCTGCCCTGCTTCATCAGAAACGTCAGGGAGAATCCTACGGTTTAGATCAGAACCTCACTCAGATTTCACTGGATTGGATGCAGCAAAGCAATTATCTGCTTCAGAATTTTGCAGTATTCATCAATTTGGCAGAGACTCAGACTCCTCTTCAGGACGCATTGGAAATGATCGATCTGTTTTATTCCGAAATGGACGCACATCACGATATCATTCGCCCGGTCCGCTGCTTTGCTGACATTGAAAAAAATCAGTCCGACGGTGTCATGTCTGCGCTGTTAACCGGAGAGGAAGGACAGATTACCCTTGGAAAACCGGAATTTTTGCACATTCTGTATCGGCTTGGCATGCGCATGATGACACTTACCTGGAATCACGAAAACTCCCTTGGATATCCAAACAAACGGGAAAAAGGCCTAAAAGAACAGGGCATCTGCTTTCTGGAAGAAATGGAGCATCTCGGAATGATCATCGATGTCTCCCATCTGTCTGATGCAGGATTTTATGATGTCCTTGCTCATACAAAAAAACCATTTGTGGCAAGCCACTCCAATGCCCGCAGCCTGTGCACTGCTCCACGAAACCTAGCAGATGACATGATCCGCAAACTGGCAGAACGCGGTGGCATCGCCGGTATCAATTTTTGCCAGCATTTTCTCGGAGCTCCAGACGTGAATGAAACTTATCTGGATCTGGCGGTACAGCACATGAAATACATGATAAATCTTGGCGGGGAAGATTTCGTTGCCCTTGGCTCTGATTTTGACGGAATCGACCGCTACGCTGACATTCCGGACTGCAGCATTATGCCAGAGCTGATTCAAAAAATGAAAAAAGCCGGCTTAACACCGACTCAGATTGAAAAAATCTGTTATCAAAATACGTTGCGTATCTATCGTGAACTGCTCTAAACAAGGCAAACTTCTCTTTTAACAGAAAGAAATTCCTCATATACGCTTTCTTGGCAAAATTAAAAAGTAAATAACATACTTCTTTCTCTTACAAAAGTTATAACTACAATTTTTGGTTCTGAATCCTACAATGCCTGCATATACTGATACAGGAAATATATGAAAAAACATACTGTTTTCATACATCTTTTATCATATATGGAGGCATTTTTATGATTCAATTTGTAAACAATTTTCTGAAAAAATCAAACAAAATCGGATTTTTCTTTGTTCTGATCCTTGGGACTCTGCTGCATTTCAGTTTTTCATGGCTGCGGGAAGCACCTGTGGCAGGTCTGTTCAGTGCAGTCAACGAATCTACCTGGGAACATATGAAGCTCCTCTTTTTCCCGTCTTTTCTGTATTTTCTCTGGGAATACAAAAAATATGGTTCTTCCTCTAAGGATCTGCTTACAGCCCGCGTATTGGGACTTTTCTGCGGACTTGCCTTTATTCCGGTCAGTTTCTACACTTATACCGGCATCATCGGCAAAGGATTTTTCCCGGTTGACATTGCCATCTTTGCCGTCAGTGTCTTTCTGACCTTTTATGCCAGCACTCGTTTTCTGGAACATCCACTGAAACTGACAACCCTTGCCGCTTTCCTGCTCCTGTTCGTACTGTTGGCAGCATTCCTGATATTTACATTTTTCCCGCCACATATTCAGTTGTTTTTAGATCCGGTCAATTTCACTTACGGAATCTGAGTTTTTGTACTTTGGATTTGACCCGCTGCAGGGCATTATCAATGGATTTCTCCGGCTTGTTCCATTTTTCTGCAATCTGGCGGTAATTCATGCCATCCAGATAATCCGTTAATACTTTCTGCTCTAACGGGCTTAAGTTGGAACGAATTTCCTCCAGAAACTGTGCCACATTCTCCCGTTCGATCAGAATCTGCTCGGGATTGTCTTCCCGCAGGGAAAGGCTTTCTGCCAGTGGAACACCTGTCATATCCGACGATTCCTCCGAAAGAGAAATATACGAATTTAACGGACCGTGTTTCTTTCGGCTGGCAGCCTCGATGGCATGATAAATCTGCCTGCCAATACACAGATCTGCAAAATAATAAAAGCTCCCCTGACTGCTGTCGAAATCGCGGACTGCCTTAAACAATCCGATCATCCCTTCCTGCACCAGATCATCTGTATCTCCGCCCAACAAAAAAACAGCATTTGCCTTTTTACGAACGAGATATTTATATTTTTCCAGCAGAAAATCCATGACACCGGATTCCCCGGCGCGTAATTTTTCTATCAGTTCTTCGTCCGTCAAGACTTCATACCGTTTTTCCATATATTCTTATTCCATTTCTATCTGATGATCCTAAAACGAATACAAAACATTTCCGGATACATTTTTGTATCTGTTATTTTCCTGCCCGTATTCTTTATCCATCTGTTTTTCAGAATCTCTTATTTTTTCTGTAACCGCTGGCGTACGATCTCATAAGCCAGAACACCTGCTGCCACTGATGCATTCAGAGAATCAATGTCACCCTTCATCGGAATGGATGCGGTAAAATCACAGTTTTCACGCACCAGTTTGCTGACACCATCACCCTCATTTCCAATCACCAGTCCGATCGGTCCGGTCAGGTTCTGACGGTACATTACTTCTCCGTCCATATCGGCACACACAAACCAGAGTCCCTGTTTTTTCAGTTCTTTCATGGTTGTACTCAAGTTTGTTACTTTTGCCACCGGGGTATAATTCAATGCTCCGGCAGAAGTTTTTGCTACGGTTGCAGTCAGTCCAACCGCACGGTTTTTCGGGATAATGACCCCGTGTGCACCTGCAAGGTTCGCAGTACGGATGATTGCGCCCAGATTATGCGGATCTTCAATTCCATCCAGCAGGAAGATAAATGGTGGTTCTCCGGCTTCCTCAGCCTTTGCCAGAATATCCTCTACCGTTGCGTAATTATATGCTGCCGCATAAGCAATCACACCCTGATGTTTCTTTGTCTCAGACATATTGTCCAAACGGTCTTTGGAAACAAATTTTACCATGGTGCCATGTTTTTTTGCTTCTCTTAAAATTGTTTTAATCGGACCATCCTGACAGCCTTCCAGCACAAACACCTTATCAATGGTCTTGCCGGAACGAAATGCTTCCAGAACTGCATTTCTGCCCTCGATGGTTAATTCTTCATATCTCATATATGTTTCTCCTGATATTAAGCAAGTCCCCATAACTTATTACTTTTTCGCAATTGAAGCAGGGGACTTCCTGATTTATTTAAACTTCTGTCAAATTTCTGAACAGATTCCTAATGATGCTGATGCAGTTTTTCTTCTTTCTCCAGACCGTCCAGTCCCAGAACCGTAAGCTCCAGAATCCGGTCAACCCGGTCTGCCAGATACAGATATCCCATCAGAGCCTCAAATCCCGTTGCCCGGCGATAATCACTCATGCTGGCATTTTTTGCCATAGTCGGAGATTTTGCATTCCGTCCCCTCTTATATACGGCTTCTTCCTCCTCGGAAAGTACCGGAAGCAGATACTCCATCATGGCCGACTGGGAATGTGCTTTTACCAGATGGCTCGTATGCTGGTGAAGCTGGCTTGCCTTCGTATTGCCCTGCGCCACGATCATGGACCGGATCACAAGATCGTAAATGCCATCTCCGATATACGCCAGCGTCAGCGGCGAATAAGTCCGGATATCTCCTTTTCGAATATCAAATGTTTCACGGATTGCACTGAAAATCGGCAGTGCTGCTGTATCTATGCTCTTTTCCATGTAACTCCTTCTCTTGTATCTTTCAGAATAATTCCCATTGCAGCGAGTTCATCACGAATCTCATCGGCACGGGCAAAGTTTTTCTCTTTTCTTGCTGTCTGACGCTCCTCGATCAGTTTCTCGATATCCTCATCCAGAATTTCAGCTTCTTTTTCTACAATGATTCCAAGTACATCACACAGCTCTTTTAATTTTGCATATAATGCATCAATGTATGCTTTACTGTTTTCACCGCTTGCATTGGTGTTGCAGAATTTGACATACTCAAAAATTGCAGATACGGCATCGGCTGTATTGAAATCATCATCCATAGCAGCCTCGAATTTTTCCTGATATACATGAGACTGTGTCAAAAGTTCTTTTTCTTTCTCTGTCAGCTCACCGGTTGTGCTTCCGGATAATCTCTGCAGGTTCTCTGCTGCTGTCACGATACGCTCCAGACCACTCTTTGCAGCTTCCATCAGATCTGCACTGAAGTTTAACGGACTTCTGTAATGAGCAGAAAGCATGAAGAAACGCAGCACCTGAAGGTCATACTTCTCGCCAATCTCTCTTACGGTAAAGAAATTTCCGAGAGATTTGGACATTTTTTTGTTATCAATATTTAAAAACGCATTGTGCAGCCAGTATTTTGCAAATGGTACTCCGTTTGCAGCTTCACTCTGTGCGATCTCATTCTCATGATGTGGGAAAATCAGATCCTCGCCACCGGCATGAATGTCGATCTCATCGCCCAGATATTTTTTGGACATAACAGAACACTCAATATGCCAGCCCGGTCGTCCCTGACACCACGGAGACTCCCAATACGGCTCGCCGTCTTTTTTCGGTTTCCACAGTACGAAATCCAGCGGATCTTCCTTCAGATCACCGGTTACCTGAATATTTCTGTGTCCTGCTTCCAAATCATCGATATTTTTGTGGGAAAGTTTTCCGTAATCTTTGAATTTTCTGGTGCGGTAGTAAACGGTTCCGTCTGCTGCCGCGTAAGCATATCCTTTTTCAATCAAAGTGCTGATCATATCCAGCATGCCCTGAATCTCCTGTGTTGCCAGAGGATGGGTAGTTGCCGGTTTTACGTTCATGTCATGCATGTCTTTTTTGCATTCTTCAATGTACTGCTGAGATACTTCCTCCGCGCTGCGGCCTTCCTCAATGGCCTTTTTAATGATCTTGTCATCTACATCGGTGAAGTTGGATACATAATTTACTTCATACCCTTTGTACTCCATATATCTGCGGACAGTATCAAATACGATCATCGGACGCGCATTTCCGATATGGATAAAGTTATATACGGTCGGTCCGCACACATACATGCTTACTTTTCCCTCGTGTAACGGTACAAATTCTTCTTTCTGTTTTGTCAGTGTATTATAAAGTTTCATTCCATGTAAGCAGGTTGCCCCGCTCTCCTTTCTCAATATATATTTCCTTGCTCTTTCCAAATGTACTTTTTCGATGCACTTATTTTCCTGAAAAATATTTTTATCTTCTGTAACTGTATACTATCATTTCAGTAGAACAACTTCTGTTCCTTCATGTGCTATTTTTTCATCAGAACCGCAGCTGTAATCTCATTCATCTGCTCTTTCTTTTCTTCAATATCAAGTACTAAGAAAAACTGATTAACCGCACGGTACAGATTCTGGCGCTCATCTGAAAAATTCGTGATATTCCGATCGCCGCTCAGATAATCTGTCAGAAAGCGGATACCGCTCTCCATCGCCATCAGCCATACGGCGTATACCATCAGTTCTTTTTCTTTTGCAGTCAGAATTCTTCCCATCTCATGGCAGTAACCCTGTACATAGCCACGATACAGATCAAGATCCAGCTCAATATTGCCAAATTTTTCATCTTCTGTAAACGTAGCCGCTCCTGCGCGTACTGCGTCACCAAAATCAAGAATCGATGCACCGGACATCACCGTATCCAGATCGATCAGACAGATGGACTTTTTACTGTCACTGTCAATCAGCACATTGCTGTAACGGGTATCATTATGTGTCACACGGCGCGGAATCTGTTTGGATTCCATTGCATCCTGAATCTGGTTGAGCTGTTTGGAACGATCCAGCACGAACTGAATCTGCTCCTGACAGTCAGACGTACGGAAACAGATATCCGCACGAACCGCATCCAGAAGCTGTCTCATGGCATTTCGCATATCGTGCAGTTTTGGCACAGTAGCACCAAGCTGGCTGCTGTCAAAATCACGCAGACGGCGATGGAACTCACCGACTGCCTTTGCTGCCTCATAAGCCTCTTCCGGCGTGGTCGGCTTCTGCATCTCCTCACCACAACAGATCATACGATACAGACGGAAATAACTGCCTTCCTCGGTCTGCAATAACTGATTTCCCGCTTTCGTGCGGATAAAGGTCAGTGCCTCCAGTTCCGGATCCCGTCCTTCCCGCTCAATCGCATCTCTCAGATATTCTGTGACCAGAAAAAGATTATTCATAACTTCTGTCGGATATTTGAACACAATATGGTTCATCTCCTGAAGTACATAATGCTCTCCGCCGCAAACGATCTCATACGTATGGTTTACCGTTCCATGACCAAGCGGTTTTACATCGGTAATTTCCCCTTCTATCTGAAATTTACTGATAATCTCTTCAAATTTTAACATCTTTCTTACCTCCATGGTCAGACCAACTCGTTAACAAAAATTCGTAACCTGTCAAACATCAGTTGACCAAATGTTGCTATATCCATGGCTCTGGCATTTTCGCAAGCATCTGCTCTCTCTGCCCTTCCGCCTGTTTTATCTATATAAATCCGAAAAATGCCATTATTTTCCGGTAATATGTCATCCCTGATCTGTAAAATTTCTTCATAGGGCTTTTCTGAGCGCAGCATCTGTACAAATGCCGGTAAATCTGTAATTCTCCCCATCATCACAGATTTTTTTCGCTCTGTTACATAAAAACTGTCATCTTTTCTTTCTCCAAGCAACAGTTTGTCCTGATCAAAATTACCTTTATCTAAATCAGCTTTGCCTAAACTAGCTTTATCGGGAATCTGCTGTTTTCTCACATCTGCCAGTATCGGTTCCCGGAGTTCAAATCCGTCTTCTTTAGCATAAAAAACACTTCCAACCAGAGTTTTTTGCTCATCATACCAGACATATACCCCGCCATCTTCGCTTTCCTGTTCTTTCTCTATCCGTTCATAATACGATGCATTTCGCAGAATGTAAAGGTCAAACTGATCTGCAAGTATCCCATTTGCCATCTGTGCCAGCGCTTTTGGATCATCATCGGACTGATATTCTGGATTTTGGCATAATCCCTTTAGCAGCAATTCCTGCTTTTTGGGAAACTCCCACACATACTGATTGTTCCAGTAGCGGTATCCCAATGGCTCATAATAAGCCGGATCTGCCGGCATCAGAAAGGAAAATGCTTCGCCGCGTTCCCGGCAATCACGCAAAACCTGCTGCATCAGCTGACGCATATAGCCTCTGCGCCGATACTCAGGAGCAGTAGCCACTGCCACAATATAATGCACCTCTGCCTGTGTACCACAACAGCTTACCGTAAATGGATTGGCATGTACCATAGAAACAATATTTCCACACGCTTCGATCACTGCAATCTCATTATCCCTGCATTTTTCCTGATAATAATAATCCACAAATTTCTGACTGTCTTCCGGGAAACAACACTCATAAAGTCTGCGACTGTTCTCTTTTTCGCCCTGTGTCAGATAGCGCATCCTCAATGACAGCCTCCGCATCCCGGGCAGCCTGCCGCGCTGTCCCCAACTGCTACGCTGTTTTCATAAATCGTAGACAACAGACACACCGCATTGGAAGAAATACCTTCTTCTCTGCCGGTAAATCCCAGATGTTCCTCTGTGGTCGCCTTGACGTTGACCTGACTCTTAGAAATGTGAAGCGTATCCGCAATATTCTGCTCCATCTGCTCAATATACGGTCTCAGCTTCGGTTTCTGCGCGATGACCGTCGCGTCGATATTTTCTATAATATAATGTTCTTCCTCCAGCAATTCTGCCACATGCTCCAGCAGCTTTAAACTGGAAATTCCGCGATACCGCTCGTCCGTATCCGGAAAATGTTTTCCGATATCTCCCAGTGCCGCTGCCCCAAGCAATGCATCCATGATCGCATGCAGTAACACATCTGCGTCAGAGTGTCCCAGCAGTCCCAGACTGTGCGGGATTTCCACACCACCAAGGATCAGCTTACGTCCCTCTGTCAGCTTATGCACATCATAACCCATTCCTATTCTCATATGATAAATGCACCTCTTTTCTTTCCATATTTATCTCTCGTGGCACACCTGCTTCTGTAATTTTCGAAGTTCATTAAACCTTTTTTGTTCTGCTTTTTACAGATCATTTAATACTATCTATCTGCCATCTTCCTCAAAAATCTGACATACGTACCACAAGAGCCTATTTGGTTTTTAGTTTACCACACTTCTCAAAAAATTTCCATTGACTTACTGTTTTTTTCTTCTTAAAATTGATATGAGGTGATTTTTTGAAACTATTAGAAAAGCAGAAAAACTTGATGCATTCGGCCATTGCGCCAACCATTGTTGCTACGATTATATTTTTTATCACATATTTTTTCTTTGGTATGGAAAATACAATGATCGGTCCTTTTGCGACCCTTTCATTTCTGCGTTACCGAAATATGTGCAATCATTATGAATGTCTGATTCGGAATTTCGGCGTCTATATGATCATGGCATTTTTTTCATTTCTTGCCGTCATCAATCTTCCGCTCTGCATTCTGATCAATGCGGCGGCGCTGTTCTGGCTGGCTTACCTGCTGATCGACGAATATAATCCGAACAATTATTTTCCGGCAGGCATGGCACTGATCTTTTTCCAGATTGCACCGGTGCATACCGTTCCAGCTTTGGGGAACCGTTTACTTGCCCTGTTGTCAAGTTTCGCCATTGTATTTTTATTTTCCTGGCTGCTTTCCCGCAAGGAAAATACGCAAAAACGCTTAACCGGATTGATTCAGGAGGGATTTGAGATTTGCAGACAACTGCTTGACCTTACAGATAAGGACGGTGATGCTTCATCTCTTGCAGAAAACATAGAAAATCTTCTTCCGGTTCATAAAAAGCTATGCGAGATTAATCAAAAATGCAGCATGGAGATTTATTCTTACAATCGTGCAACATTGCGTCACAAAGGAAAAATCAACTGGTACTGCCGCTTTATACTTGTATTTCAGGTAATCAATTATCTGACCAGTCATCCGGAACAGGAGGAAAATCTCGCATGTGCAGAGGAAATTTATACAAAATTTTATCCCCAGTTTCTGACCACGGAACCAACTGCAGACTACTGCAAACTGACGTTTCGTGTGCAAAAACCGGATATTCGAAATATGCGGCTTCGCTTTGCACTCCGTCAGGTGATCATACTGACGCCGTGTCTGGTGATTTCCTACCTGTGGCAGAGCAATAATATTTACTGGCTTGTAATTTCCGTCTTTTTCATGATGATTCCATTTACGGAACACACCGTACAGAGAGTTCGGCAGCGTATATTTGGCACCATGGCCGGCATTTTACTGTGCTTTGTATTTTTCACACTGTTTCCGGATTTTGCTTCCAGAGTTGTCATTATGACAGTGGCAAACTTTATGATCTATGCCGCCGACGGCTACGGTCCGATGGTTGCCTTTATCACCTGCTCGGCACTGGCACTTCAGTCCATAGACAGCAGCGTTCCCATTGTCCTGCTACAGCGTCTGGTCTATACTCTTACAGGTGCGGGAATTGCTTTACTTGCCAATAAATATATTTTCCCGGTTCGTATTCGGAAGCAGATGCAGTATCTGTTCGAACTGTTGAAAAGCATCCGTACAAAACTGACAGAAGTGGATGCTCATACCACACCCGGAGAAGATATGCGGCGTCACCAGATTGATCAGCTGATCATCAAATCCTATCTGCTGTCCACCAGAGCAGAGAATCTGCAAGATTCACTGCCGGAAGAAAAGAAATTTCTGGATTTTGAAAACGACAGGAAACAGCATATGGCGTGGCTGGCGTCTTATCTGGTGAAATACTTGTTTGTGTGATAAAAAATTTAGGGTATTGAAAGGGTCTGAGTTTATTATATCTCCGCGGCTAACAATCGCTCGCTGAGAGAAAATAAACTCAGACCCTATAAACAAAATTTTACAATTCATGTTGATACAAGGTTTTTTCATCTTTGATCAGAACGGTTCCCGCTCCGTCAATACTGAAAAATTCGATTGGCAACACATGCTCAATTCTGCCATCCAGAATATGCGCACGGTTTACTCCCTGATTGACTGCATCAATACAATGCTGCAGATAATCCATGAAATCCGGTTGAAAATGACGCGTTTTCTTTAATTCTTCTACCTCATCTACCGTAATGCGCGGATATACGTCACTACGTGTATCATCCGTATAAATACCCGGATATCTGGAAAGATAGATCAGCTTGTCTGCCTGCATCTTTACAGCCACTTCCAGAGCCGTATCCCGTGGATCAATATGTTCCATCTCATTATCAATATCATTTGGAACAATAACCGGAATATAATCATTTTTGATCATCATCTGAATTGTCTCAATGTCTACTCCACAGATACCGATTGCTTTTGTATCGTACAGCTCTAACAGTTTCGCAATACGTTTATTTTCACGGAATTTGTCTACTCCCATCTGGGTACGATGTACCACAATTGGAATCACACCGATACTTTTCAGCAATACAATATCCTTGATCATTTTCTTTTCTTCCATACCGGAAAGCCATTCGCCACAGTCATATTCTATCACGATTACTTTGTGAACAAAATCACGAATGTATGGCAATGCATCACACAGAACTGCCGCTTTATGCTCTATATTTTCTAAATAACGATCCATAACTTTACCTCATTTATCTTTTTCTGGTTACAACAACCTTTTTTATTATACGGCAATCCATTACAACTGGCAAGGTCTGATCCGGTATAGTAAATATCATGCATTGCTTCACCTTATTTTTTCTTCACAATGCAACGCTTCTTAAAGAAGGAAATTCCATAACAGAAAATATGATCGTACTCATCTTCAAATTCTAATGCATGATAAAAGTCCTCTCGATAATCATGATAGCTGATAGTTTTGCGCAATAATTTGTTCATTTCCTGTGTGATCGTATCCGAATCACCATTCCAAACAGCCTCAAACAACGCTTTGCGATTCCATGTCTTAGCACTTTCATCGAACCATTTTGCAATTTAACATAAGTACAATAATACCTGCTATAATGGCTGCTACCACTGCTACTGTACCTGCAATCACTTTTGCATGATCTTTGATCCATGCCATTGCACGTACCATCGGATTTGTAGAAATTGTTACTACATCATTGAATTCATACGCACAAGCTTCTTTGAATTCTTCTGAATCTGTATCCGTCACATTACCTGCCAGATCAGTAACAACAAGTTCTACTTTCTGTTTATCTTTGCTTTCATTAACTACAAAATCGCCTTCGTAGTTATTTCTGTCAGCAGAGAAATCAGTGATCTCATCTACCACATTTCCGTCAACCAGAACCTTGATGGATTTTAATCCCATCGTGTCATAAACACTGTATGTTGCATCTACACTCTGTGCATTGATAATGGTATCTTCCAATCCTGCAATACTTGTGATTTCAGGAGCAGTTCCGTCCACATGGAACAGAATCCCTTTATCCTCATAGTTGGTTGTCTCCGGACTGTTTCCAGTTGCATCTTTTGACGCTACAGCAATCTTGTATACACCATCTTTTGCAAAATTTTCTTTTGCGATCGTATACTGATACTGATACCATCCACTGCTTCCGATTGGTGCCTGATCATTCATTTCTGGTGTCACAGAATAATCTGTATCATCCATCGGCTTACCATCACACAGAACTTCAATATCCAGCGAATCTGCCAGAAGTCTGTCGGCATTATATTCTGTAATTACCAGATCATCCTTGATTGCTGACGGCTGAACATATGCTCCACCATCTTGAATCAGGTCAATCAGCTGATCATTATACACATATACAGAACCAAATCGATTTACAGTAAAGGTTGCTGTCGTCTCTGCGGAATGCCCCGCTTTGTCTGTCATGGAAACTGTCATAGTATAAATACCATCTGTTTCTGCTTCTTTTTCAAAAGTATCAAAGCTTCCGTTTCCACCCTGACCATCCAGAGCGACTGAGCCACCGATGTATTTTTCTGTTACATCCTCATCTTTTACATCGTAACGTGTTCTCGTCAGTGTCACTTTATAACTGTCAAAATTAATATCGTTGAAAGATACTGCTGGAACTACATCATCCTTGAATGCTCTTCCATTTGCTTCTTCACCATTTACAGTAATTACCGGTGCTGTAATCTCAGTGTCTACAGTAAGCTGCTCAGAGGAATATTCCACCATCTGATTGCTGGATTTATCTCTGTAATTCATGGTAATGAAATAATCTCCATCCTCAGATAATGTAAATGTTCCAATATGAACATCGGTTCCCTGATCACTCCAGCTCGGAGATACACTGTATACTGCACCATCTTTTGTAACAGATACAACTACATCTTCCGGATAGAAGTTTGCTTCATTCATTGTCACTGTTGCTGTAACAGCTCCATCGTAATAAGAAATACCATTTTCCTGATGAACAGGTGTGTTATACTCAACATTTGCTGTCGGTACAATATTATCTACGACAAGACGTTTGGTATCTGCCAGCTCACAAGATTCGTTTTCTGAACGGTCTTTTGCTGTAAACTGAACAGTTCCGTTGAACTGCGTATCATTGCCTAACGCACTTCTCGGAATTTCAAAAGCAGAAGTTGCAGTACGTCCATCATTTGAATATGTAATTCCTGATTCATCAATAATCTGATTCATCAGCTCTGCATTTACTGCACTTACACCTGCCGCTTTGGTATATGCATATTTAAAATCATGTACACCTGCAATGTCATCATTGGCAGTAAGTGTAACTCTTACTTTTGCATTATAGAAACCATAAGAGATTCCATTTAATGCAGTATCCAAAATACTCGGACTGTATGTTACCGTCATGCCAGATGGAACTGTTTTATCAACAGTAAAATAATCCTCACTGTAATCTACCGCCTGATTGGTTGCCAGATCTGTATATGCCACATCAAACGTATAATTTGCATTTCCCGGATATGTAATCGTCATCGTATGAATATCACCACGATCTGTCCATCCGGATTTCTGGCACAATGCATCCGCATTCAGTACTTTTCCTGTCACATCTTTTGCAATGATTGTGTAATCCACTTCATTTCCTGCAAAATTGTGCTCATTGATTGTCACGGTTGCTGTCTGTGTTGCATTGAAATAAGATCTGTTATGACCTTCTACATCTGCTAATACATTTTTTACATCCTTATTTGTATAGGACACACTAATTACCGGAGCTTTTGTATCTATGGTCATAACATTTGACACATATTCATCCATGGCATTTCCACTACGGTCTTCATAGGTGACACGAATCTTGTAGTCAGCATCATTGCTGTGGTTTTTCAATGCCGGAATCGTGTATGTTCCAATATGAAGATCTGCTGACTCATCGGTCCATGACGGTGTAATCTCTGTATAAGTTGCACCTGCATTTCTGGATAATTCAACTTTTACATCCTCTGCATAGAAGTTTGCTTCTGTCACCGCAAAGGTCAGATCAATGTTTTTGTTGTAATACCAGTGATTTCCTACTTTTCTGCTTGGCATTGTATAAGTTGCAGTCATGGTTGGAACCTTAGTATCCACAACAATCACGTTTTCATTATCTACAATTGGATTTTTAATCTCATTCTTACATTTGTCTGTTGCCGCATAAATAAAGTTTCCTCTTAACTGATCTGCTTCCTCACGCGGTAAAACAACCGTTGCTGAAAACTGATCCAGGTTTTCCTGATTTTGAACTGTGTCTACCGTCTGTAATGTATACGCTGAATCGCCTGTATCTTTATTTACATTACTTGCATTTGCTTCTTTTTCATAAGACCAGGTAAAGTGATCTACACCGCTGACTGTATCCTGCGCAGTAAATGTCAATGTTACTTTTTCCTTATAATAGAAATATCTCTTACCAGTAACTGCTTCCGCCACTTTATCGAACACTTTCTTTGGTGTTGTATAGTTATCAGAATAAGAAACATTTACGTTCGTTGGTGCTTCACGATCCAGAACCACCCCTGCGGATCTGTCTTTTTCAGACTCCTCAAGCTTATTTAATGCCAGGTCACGATAGGTGAATGTCAGATCATAAATTGCATCTCCGACAACTTTTTTGAGTTTATCCAAAGACAGTTGTGCAACGTGTTCGTGTTCAATGTCTGTTGTTTCCCAGCTATCCTCTTGCCGCAGATACGCATTAAGGGCATCAATCTTCTTCTGATCATCTTCCCCTTTGATATTTTTTGCAGAACCGGTTACCGAAACGTCTTTTGCACGGAAATTACGTTCATCAATTTTTACAGTTACTTTCTGATTTCTTTTTTTATCTGTTTTATCTGTTACGGAAGCATCTTCCTCAAACGCAATTTTTGGTGCCGTTTTGTCAATGGTAATAACCTCTGATGTATAGACTTTTTCTTCGATATTTCCGGAATGATCGGTATCCTGTAACGTTACAACATAATCGCCTTCTTCGGAAAGTGTATATTCTGCCTGATACCAGTCTTTGCCATCATCTTCTTCTGTGGCATTTTTATCTGCAATCTTTTCCCAATTCAGTTCTGACCCATCGAACTTATCATCTGTCGTTTTATTTGATACATCTGTTTTATTTACAGTAATCTTTACATCTTCCGGGTAAAAGTTTGCTTCTTTTACTTTCAGCGTTACCGTTACATCATCAGAAGTATAATGATGATTAACCGTTTCACCATTAACGACTTCTTCTAACTTCTGGTAACGTTCCGTTGCGTTTTCGAAACTGTATGATGCATCTAACTTTGGAGATATACTGTCAACGACAACAATATTGTCAGTGTCCGTCATATAATCAGAGGACAAATCTGCCACATCCACTGCCTGTACCTGCAGATTACCATTTAACTGATCTTCTGCCGCATCCGGAAGCTGCAATGTTGCCTGATAAACTTTTTTATCCCCATTCGTTTCAACTTCCTTGATATCTGTCAGAGTTCCGCTGGCCTGTTCCAGATTACTGTCACTGGCCTCTGCAGCACGTGTGTAGATCCAATTCAGTGCTTTGATACCTGAAGTAGCATCCTTTGCTGTGATTGTTACTGTCACGCCAGTTTTATCATAGAAATGGAAAATTTTATCCAACAACTTAGGCGTAGAAGTAGAATAGGTAACCTCGATATCTTTTGCATCTGGTCTTACACTGTCAATTTTCTCAATACCAGTTTTGATTGGAGCTGTAATACCACCAGTCGTTGCATTTTTCAGATAAACAATACGTTCTCTTTCGCCCTGATCATTAAATACCACGCTGCTCATTGCATTTAATGTCTTAGCTGCATCATTTTTCCATTCGCTCGCAATCTGATATCCCACTGCCGGAACAACATATACAGCCTGCTGAAACCATCCTGCTTCATTGGCAGTTACTGTTTCTGCATCTGCTTTTCCAGAGCTCTTCAGAAAAAAACTGTTCTCCGGCGTTGCTTCAAACTGAATATTAATCGTGTAATTGGCATTTGCTTTCGCATAAAGTTCTTTTTGTTCCCAATGTCCAAAGCCTTTTCTAACCCAGTTTGTTCCAGCTGTTTTGTGAGCAGCTACTTTTACAGTCAATGTACCGTCATTATCCACTAATTTTTCTGCCAGCTTCTTATAATTGGAAATGCTGAGTTCTCCACTCTCTTGTTCTATAGAAATTCCATAGTTTTCTGAATCTTCTTCCATAACAGTGGCGTTATAAGTGATTGTGCCGTTGTCCTTCTTAGCTTTCCATGCCTGCAAGTTTGAAATGATACCATTATTTGTTCCAAACACATACTCTTTAGAAACAACAATATTACCATTTTCTTCAAATTTCAGCAGATCATCCGTCTGAACAATATCTAACTGTGTTTTTCGTGTTTTTTTAATATAATTGTTATTTTCTGAACAAGTATCCTTATATTCATTTGCCTTTGACTTAAGTACTGCCGTATACGTCTGCTTAAAAGGTTCATAATTCTCTCTTTCTACACGTACTGTCACAGAATAAGTTCCGGCATATTGAATCTGTGGAATCGCCTTTGTTTTCTCACCGTTACCAAGCTGATAAGTAACCTTATCGTTTTCTCTTCCACCGGTTACCGTTACAGCATCATATTTTGGAAGTTCCTGCTCTTCCTCTGCTCCGGTATAGGTCCCATTCAAAGGTGTAATTGTATAATCCGTTATTTTTCCTAACGTTATTTCTGACGTAACCTCAGTACGATAAATCTCATACTGTTCCCCACGGTCTACACTGACCGCAAGTTTGTATTTTCCCACCTCTGAAATCTGTGGAAGTTCACTGGTTGTTCCCACTGATACCCATTGTTCCTTCCCAGTCGTCTCATCTTTTTCATATGTAGACAGTTCATAGGTTACCTTATCCGGATGTTTACCATCTGTTACGATACCCTCCACGGTAGCTGCCGGGATTTTTTTTCCATCTGCATACGCTTCCGTTACGCCTGTCACCGTCACATTCTCAATCAGCATGCAGCGTAAGGACACCGCAAAATTCTGATCTGCAGATGTAATTGGCAAAGATACAATAGTCGTATCATTACTCTCATAATGTTCCTTGGATACCTGTGCGGTAAGTTCTAAATCATTTTCCTTATAGCCATCCACAAACAGTACTTCTGCACATCCGTCTTCGTCCGTCATTACAGTTCCGGATATTAAATTTTCAACATCTGTCTGCGACACAATCGTATAATTGACTACCGCATCAGCCAGCGCTTTTCCTTTTCCATCTGTTACAGTTATGGTTACTGCATCCGGATGTTTTTCTGTTGCTGCAGATGCCTGAAGCCAGGACATTGGCAGAATAGACACTGCAACCAGAACTGCAAGAAAAATGGATAACAAGCGTTTTGGCTTTGTACATTTTCCGTTTTTCATCTTTTCCTCCCTTGTTTATTTTTTATTTCATATTTGTAATAATATTACTTATGAAATACGTTCTTTTGTGTGCACTAGCATAATGTCATCCAACATCTTCATATGCACTGTTTTCTGTTGTGTCAGAATCTCCGTCTCATCTTCCAAAGCCTCTGTCGCATTCCCCAAAATAGCGGTTTCTTCGCTTACCAGCAATTCCGTCTCATCTGATGATGACTCCTGCGAAACCGCCATTGTTTCTTTTAGCAATCCCGTTTCCGGTCGGATTGCCTCTGTCACATTTTCTTTCTTCTTAAGTAGTAATTCTTCCGTTCGTTTTTTATATTTTTCGTTCTTTTTTCCTGGTTTAAAGACTGGATTTCCTTTTTGGGAGTTTGTCTCCCGCATCTGCTGAATTGCTCTCTTCGCATTTTTTCCTGACAAATCACCAATTACCGTCGGAATTTTAAATTTTATAAACAAAATGACTGCCAGAATCAGGCAAACAACAGCTCCGGCAAATGCAATATACGATATTTTTACTAATAATTCTGCCATTACTGTTTCCTCTCTTCCGCATTTGTATAAGTTCTCTGAATTGCTTCTCTATAATTGTCGTAATTATCAAGAATCTCCCGCTGCAACTGCTGTGACTGTTCCTTCTGTACGGTCAGTTCTGATGCTTTTTCGTAAACACAATTCAATAAGGTAAGAATCTTATCCTGATCTACATTTACCTGTTCCATATTTGTTCTCTGATCATACAGCAGCATAAATACACCGTTATAAAACGTTAATTTATCATAGGCACCAGAATCCTCCACTTCTGTCAACGTATCGTTGATCTGGTCCAACAGCTGTTCATAATTTTCTTTTGATGCTTCCTCTACGGTCGCTGAATTCAAAATATAAGTTTTATAGAAAGAGCAGATCTGATAATAGCAGTCCGAAATTTTCTTTTCTTTAAAATCCGGAGAAATATTCTCATTTTTCGCATTCACTTCAAAGAAAGAAATGGCTTTCTGTACACGATTGGAAAAACTGTAAGAACCATCTTCATCCGTATAATAGTTAAAATACATCATTCCAATCTGATAATTTAATTCCGCATACTCTTTGCTGGAAGTATCAAATTTTGCCTTATTTCGATTGTAAATTCCTAAAAACTGATCGTTTTGCTTTTTTCCAAAGATTCCATCGTCTTCATAAGCCGTCAGCATTTTTTCATAAGCATCCAGTTTTTCCGGATAAATATCAATTGCTTTCATATAGCTATCGATTTTTTCATCTACTGACGTTGATTCTGATACGGAAACCAGATTTTCGTAATCATTATTGTTGATCGTTTTTGCTGTCACCCGACAGGTGATTCCCGCTGCCGCAAGAGCGACTGCCAGCGTTCCGGATATGACAAATGCCCGCAATTTTCGCTTCTGAATCCGCTTATAATCCTCCGTGATCAGATCTGGATGTTCCAGATCATATAACAAATCTGAACAATTCTGATATCGGTTCTCCGCTGCCGGCTGAACACATTTATCAATAATGATCTCGATACCTTCCGATAATTCCGGGTTCCACATCCGAACCGGTACATATTTTTCTCCGCCACGCGGATCGATTCCGGTCAGTAAATGATGCATCGTCATTCCAAGCGCAAAGATATCGGATCTTGCATCGGTCTGGCCACTGTACTGTTCTGGAGGCGCATAACCTTTTGTTCCAAGCACAGTGGTATCTGCCAGACTCTGTTCCTTATATTCCCGGGCAATACCAAAGTCAATGATTTTAATATTTCCCTCCGGCTTCAACATAATATTTGCCGGTTTCATATCACGATAAATGATTGGTGGCTTCTGGGAATGCAGATAAGATAAGACATCGCATAACTGTTTCGCCCATGCAATCACCAGTTCCTCCGGCTGTGGGCCGTATTCCAGAAGAATCTTATCCAGTGATTCTCCCTCGATATAATCCATGACAACAAAAATGGTCTCCCCGTTATCAATAATATCGACAATACGTGGCAGTGACGGATGATCCAGCTTTTTCATCATATTTGCTTCCGCAAGCAGGCTGTTTACAATCACCACATCGTCTTTTCCGTTGCCTTTTTTTCTAATTTCTTTTACTGCCCACTGCTTATTTAAGTGCGTGTCCATTGCCAGATAAACAACGGACATTCCTCCCTGACCAATCTTTCTTAAGATCTCATATTTTCCGTCAATTACAGATCCTATTTCTGCCATAACTTCTTCCCCTATCTCCCATCGATTTTTATCAAAATCGCTGAGATATTATCCCTTTCCTGTCGTTGTTTTACCAGTTCAATCAGATGATGTAACTGCTTTTTCATCATCTTCTGATCTGGCAAAACACCTGCGTGTAATGTCTGAAATATCTCTGCTTCACTGATTTCATGGCGAAAACCATCCGAACATAACAAAAATACCCCTCTTTTTATATTTCCATACAGGATTTCCGGCTCCACCTGTGCAGAAGCCCCAACACATTGCAACAACATATTTCTTCTTTTATCAACTTTTGCCTGTTCTAATGTCATGGTTCCCTTTTTTAGTTCTCTGGCAATAAATGTGTGATCTGTTGTCAGCTGATGAATAGCAGTATCATCCAGAAAATACAGTCTGCTATCGCCTACATGCACGACCAGATACTGATCGTTCAAACACAAAATGGCAGTGACCGTAGTTCCAAGCTGCGCACGTTGTCTCTGACCATAGGAGCTTATTTTTTCGTTCAATTCCTTTAGCATCAATTTCCATTTCTGTGCAATGACCGATAAATCCGGATGTGCTAATTCCGTTGGAAGTTCCTGCTCAAACCAGTTTGCAAAGCCGCGGATTACCGTAGCACTTGCCAACTCTCCTTTATCCAATCCTCCCATGCCATCACAAACAACCGTCAGTACAATTTCACCTAACTCTGTCTCTGCATGTTTTACAAGAACGCTATCTTGATTTACACTTTTTTTATTCCCATATCTGTTTCTGCTGCTACCGTATATTTCATACTTCCTCCCCTAAATTACTCTGTCGCATCCTGTACCAGCAATGTTGTTTCATTATTTCCATCATTTTCCAGAAGACCCGTAGCTTCTTCCTCCAACAAACCGGTTTCTTCCTCCTCTTCCCGGTAATGCATCAGATATTCAGCACGTTTGTCTGTAATATAGCCACTCTGCCCTGCTGCATGCTTTTTGATTGTTTTTACAACAGAACTGTCCTGCTTCATAATAAAATGTTCGATTTTATTCAGATCAAACCGATCCATCCCATTTAAAAAATAAGCAAATTCGGAAATTTTGTTTATAAAATAAGTGTAATCTGTCAAATAAATATATGTGACAGGAGGATTTTCACTTATGGATACTACTTTTATACGCGACAGAATTACGGAATTACGTCTTCAGAAAGGCGCTTCTGAATATAAGATGAGCATGGATCTTGGGCACAGCAAAAGTTATATACAAAGTATTTCTTCTGGAAAGTCTCTTCCCTCCCTTTCAGAATTTTTATATATTTGTGAATATTTTGATGTTTCTCCCAAAGCTTTTTTGATACGGAAACATGTGATCCACAGCTTATAGAACAAACAAAAAATGAATTAAAACAATTGAATACCAACGATTTAAAATTAATTTACGAATTAACCAGACGATTAAATCAGAAATAACAAAAGCTTTTCAATTCGTATTGATTGGAGTATAATACCGCAAAATGATAAATGTCAATTATTGTTTTATGGTGTTTTTTTTACCTGTACAAATTGCACAATGACTGTTTTTTAACTGCAATCCCCGTATTTTGCGAAACACAAAAAGAATCCATGAAAATCATATGTTTTCATGGATTCTTTTTTACTGTCATTTTTGTGAAATTTTACGGATAGATTTTTTCTTTATAGATATTTTTATACAATAAAAAACCTGTAAGATAAATCTTAAAGG
>ERZ1673739.1235-NODE-1235-length-29823-cov-7.673038_pt1 | contig 29823 bp, 27 predicted proteins | sample MGYA00580210_ERZ1673739 | MGnify/ENA primary metagenome ERZ1673739 (study PRJEB41218, sample SAMN15661749) | gut metagenome | host: Homo sapiens | place: Canada: London | collected 2015-08-20/2019-03-30 | study: EMG produced TPA metagenomics assembly of...
ATACTTGAAAGTATAGTGTTTATGCGGATAATCGAAAATTAGATATAAAATTTACTTTAATTTTTGTATTAGCTGTTGTATCAACATACTCGCTTAATGTATCAGTAATTGTAACCTCTGAGCATGCCAGAGTTAAGATGTCACCTGCAATACTAGTGAATTCTTCTGTAAGATCGGAAGGATCTGAATAATTAATAGCTCTTTTGGTACTTGCACTAACTGCTCCAGATAGCCTATTTAAAATATCTAAACCACTGATTTGTTCATAAATATCGTATCCTTTAGAATAAGTTCCACCATCTGGACAAGTTCCTTGGTGCCAATAACTATTATGATCCCAATATGGATTATCATCATGTGTATAAATATTAATAGAGCCTGGAAGTCCAATTCCAACTGCATAAAACCTCTCGCAGCTAATCTTACTAGCAGATCTTACTGCAGCCTCAAGCGTTCTTTTGCTTGTCTCATTTCCATATCCATATGGGTTTGTTCCGTAGTAGGTCGGTTTTCCATCTGTCAGGAAAATAACAATTTTCTTTGCATTTTCTCTACTACTGCTATTTATTGCAGTGGCAGCTTGGGATAATCCCTGGTCGTAATTTGTTCCGCCATCTGCGGACAATTCTCCTGCTTTTTTCTTCAGTTTTTTTCCATCAACCCAATTATCTGTTTTTGTCTCAGCTGATGAACTAAAGGTGACTAATTTGTATTTTGTATCTACTGTTTCCTTTTTTGCATCGAAGGCATCTACTAAGGCGTTAATTGCATTTTTTGTACTTGTTAAATTACTTCCTTTCATACTACCTGAAGTATCAACCACCAACACAATATCAACAAAAGCTTTCTTTACATCGGAGCCAATTGTTCCAGAAGCATTCAGTGTAATATCATATGTACCATTGTCATTACGTTTGATGTACTTTTCATGAAACATCTTGCTTTCAACAGTTTCACCGGAACCGCCATTCGGAGAATAGTTATTTTTAAATTCTACGCTCCTGGAATTTCCAACTGTAATGTTCATATTTGTAGATGTTATTCCGCTTCCGGCTACCGTACTGTCTACGAATATAGATGTATTTCTAGTATATCCCGATACATCTAATGTACCTTCTTCTTTGACGTTGATGTTTCCACATTTATCCTGTGGAATATTCACAATCGTACTTCCTTTGTAAACACCATTTTCATATGTCCAGGTCATATCATTATATGATAATGTTCTTACATCGCCTACTTTAAACTGAAGCTGTTTAGCCAATGTCTCTGCAGCTTTAGCACTCAAACCGGTAATGGTTTTAGTTACAGTAACATTTGCTGTACCTGCTACTGGTGTCAATCTGTCTCGTGTAAATTTTACATTATCAATAAAGTTTCCGACTGTAGCATCATTGGATGCTGTACTACCTGCAACGAAGAAGAAACGTGTAGAATACTGATTACTTGCTACCGTATAAGTTCCCTGATGAGTTGTCCAAGAACGATCTCCGTCTGTATAGGTAGCAACCATTGCTCCCGGATAGTTTTCCTTATGATTGACAACATCTAACACCTGACCCTGGGTTGTAATATTTTTAGCCAGGTTACTGGACATTGCAACAACATACATTGTATCCTTTTCTTCTGGAGAGTTATCTCTTCCGTTTGATCCTCGTGCTCTGTGTGCCACCTGATAATTTAAAACTTCTCCAGGTGTCGTAAGGACATCCTGATATAATGCTCCGGCGGCGGCACAGTTAAGTTCTGCAAACTGGTTTCCATCTGCTGCTATCTCATCTCCATGCCAATTATATCGATCTCCGTCATCCTGACGTTTTAATGATGGTCCTAATGTCGTAACAATTTCGATATCCGCGCCTTCCGGATCAGACCATCTGGAATCTACTGCAGCATGTGTACCTGTTGTCTGCCAAACACCGTCTAATGTTTTATAATTTTCATTTGAAAACTGCCAGTTATTTGTATTCTGATGATACTTCGTAACACTTGGTGTCTCAAAACTTCCATTCTGTACTTCATAGTATCCGGTCACATTATATACAGAACTTGTTGCAAGAACTGGCGCACCATCGTTTGGTAATCCATACTCGTTCAGATCGCTTTTACTATAAGCTTCTACTGTATAAGTTACTGACTTATTTCCATTATATCCGAGTGCGCCACCATTCAATGCTATGTAAAGTTCTTTACCATCTGAACTGATATCTTTTCCAAGATTTGTTCCTGTTGTACTGGAATACTGTGTTGGAATCTGTCTTTCCGCTGTTGCTCCATTAACACTTCTGTACCATACATATCCAACATCTGCCGTTGTATCACTGTAGTTAGCTGTCAGTTTTCCATAATTTTCTGTAATACTTACGGTTTTTTCTACATTTGCTACTGCCTGCACATTATCATTTTTCTGAGTAGTTGTTTCATCCTCTACCTTTGCTCCTGTGGTTACAGGATCAGCTGCAAATTTTTCTTCGGTATTTTCATCTTCCTCTTCTGCTTCAGTTACATCGAAAATACCACATACAACTGTCTCAGCACCAAATGTCTGTGCTGTAAACTGTAATCCACCGTTTTCATCTGTGTCTGCATCCATCAGAGTCGTTGTATTCTGTCTGTCATCTGCGAAAGCCATTACATTCTCTGTATCAATACTTGTTCCTGACACATGGAATGTGATTGGCTGCTGAGGTATCTGTTTTTCACCGTTTACATAAAATGTAACATCAGCCATCACATAATTGTTCAGTGTATAACCTGTTTCACCGTTTGCCTCAAGCTGCTGCTGTACACGGTCAAGAACACCGTCTGCACCGACGTCTGCCTGTACATCCATCTGTATATTTGCGTCCGATGAACTTGCCAGGAATGTGCCCTCCGGAATATCCGCGATCAGTGTTCCAACATCTTCACCCTCTGCATTTTTTATTACTCGCTCCAGCGTTGCTGCCTGACACGCAACGGACTGAAGTCCAACATTTTCATTGGCAAAGGCTGCTATTCCGGTACTTAACACCAGTATCATGCAAAGCACGATTGCCAATAGCCGTTTTTTCTTTGTATGTTTCATGGCGTCCTCCTTTTATCTTCATCGCTGTTTTCTTCGTCATCATTACGTTTTTCTAATGCACCATCTATCAGTTTTAGCAGTTCCAGAGTACTTCGAAAGTACTGCTCTCGCTGTTCATCTACCCAGGTAACACTGCCCTGCCAGGTTGCATTCTGCTGATCCATGACTTTTATAATAAATGTTTCTGTCTTTTTCTGTCTATTACTCATGTCAGTACCTTCTTATCTTTCCAGCTTATCTATCATCTTTGTTGCATATTAGCATTATATATTACCACCCATTACACAAAACATTACTTTTCGACATTATGCATTAACCTTTTTATCATTTCTTGTAATTTTATGTTTTTTTGTAATATTATGTAATATTTTTCATGGACTCAGTCTATCTTACATATAAAGCGGATTCCCGACATCTGTCGAAAATCCGCTTTTATTAATCATCGCATTACTACTGTTTATAAAACAACTTATTGCATCACATTACTTAATATCTTCAGCAGCTCCAGCACACTGGAAAATGAATATGTCAAATTCCCTTCCACCCACTGAATCACGCCCTGCCAGGATGAATTCTGGCGGTATTTCACATTCAGTAAAAATGTGCCTTTCGCACCGCGTTTTTCCAACACTTCCTGGGGTATACAAACCTTTTCCGGTACAGCTTCCATGGTCGGTTCTTTTTTTTCAAAGGAACGTATCTGTGTCGCTGATTGTGGAAATTTAATCTGATCAAAAAATTTATCCGCAGTTTCGATCATCCGAATGATATTGCTGAATTTTAATGGTTCTTTCTTGTAACAATGATAAATCTCTCCTGACATTTCGCCATCTGCAACGCTGTCGATGCAAATGCTGAGCAGGTTTGGCACATGCCAGGCGATTGACTGCTTCTGCTCCATATTCATGCCATTCCCCTTCCAAGTTCTCTGATCATCACTTCATAACGTATTCATACATCAAATATTGTTATATGATAACTGTCATGGAATATTTCATCCGTTACCATACATTTTTATCCTTTTGAAACTGAATCGGAGAATCCGGATTTTCCACATCTGCAATAGAGGACACAAAATATTCCAGATTTTTTACCCAGCTTTTATGCTCCCGTGAAAAATATTTCCGGAGACGGTCAAATATCATTCCGCAATTTTCCTTGTTTGTTCCGGTCAGCAGAATCAAATACTGAGAAGAACTGTATTTCGTAAAAGAATCTCCCAGACGCAGACTGTGTTGGATGGAGTTTTGTAATTCCTCTGTCATCACTGCCAGTTTCTCCGGTTTCTCCATCGGATGTCCCTTTCCATCTGTGATACTGCAAAGCATCAGATATGCAGACTGACCGTTTCGTTCTAACATTCTGGAAACCAGACGGTAGCTGTCGCGGAAACTTGGCAGACTGCAATAGTAAGCGCCGCCGCGGTCACTGTCTTCTTTCAGACGTTCCTTAATCTCGTTAATTTCCCTCGGATTGGTATGATTCATCTGATTACTCATCTCGTCAAACTGTTTCAGTAAACGATCCGACGGTGTAATACCAAGTTCTTCAAAGAAAAGCTTCGCTGTATCCTCATACTCTTTTAAGGCTTCTTTAAAACGTTTCAACCTGATAAAACATTCAATACGCACTGACTGCCACTCATCAAACGGATACATCCTGCATGCAGATTCGCACAGTGCCAGCACTTCTTCATATTCACCTTTTGTCATCAGGCTCTCGCAAAGTTCCTTTAATGATTCACTGTAGATCTTTTTGTACTGAATACTTTCCAGAAGCACCCATTCTTCCCCGGACAATGCCGGAAGGAATTCTCCGTGATACATCTGGCAGATCTGTGTTAACAGTTCTTCTTTACGTTCCTTATCTGTGCATTCTTTTGATTCTTTATATAAGGAAACAAATCGTTTCACATCGACTTCCACTCTCATCGGTGCCTGCCAGCTGTAAATACCCTTTTTTATGTGTATATATTCATCTGCCGGAAGTCCTGCATCAATGATGATCTTTTTCAGACGATGAACTGTAACACGAAGGTTATTCGAGGCATCTGCCAGTTCTTCCCGTACATACAATGCGTTCAGCAGTTTTTCTCTGGAAATGCCCTGTTCCCCATGATACAAAAGAATCTGTAAAAGTTTCATTGCCTTTGTGGTTGTGTTCTTTCCAAATGATATTGGTTGGTCCCCATACATAACAGAAAAATCCCCAAGCATGTGAACATTCAATATCGGTAATTTTTCATTCATTTTTCTTCCTCGTTTCTATATAACGATTTTCCCTTGCTTAAGATAATTGTAAAAGTCCCCCGATTATTTGTCAATCGAAATCTATGATTTGTATCTCTTTTCCTTAATGCTCAAATGTGGTATAATTACTGTTAATTAACATTATAGCAACTATTTTTGTTTTTACTTTTTTTGTAATGTTTTTCAGTATAATAACAGGACAACTTTATACTTATTTTATTCAGGAAGGAGGAGGATTCGTGCTATATCATCGCAAAAAATATCGACACCTGTGCAAAAACAGCGTCCTCCTTTTTCTGCTTTGCTGTGCGCTGTTTTGTTTCGCCGGATGCACTTCTTCTGACAGTGGTTCCGGCAATACCCAAACAGCGACTGCTGAAAAATCAGATACACAGGATGCACAGGGAACCAGGGATGCAACGCCACAGGTACTGACCGCACAGGCTTCCGGGGAAGTCACTTACGAAAGTGATCTGGTGACACTGGATGCCTCTCATACTTCTGATGGCTATGTCATGCTTCGTTACAGTGGCAACAATGAAAAGGTCAAAGTTCAGGTAACGCTGCCGGACAGCACAGAATACACCTATCCGGTAACAGCTTCGGAGGATTATTTCGTCTACCCCCTTCCCGGTGGAAATGGCACGTACAAGATCACGCTGCTGGAATCGGTATCTGCAGAGGATCATCTGTATGCGGTTTCTTTTACACAGGACCTGGACGTTCAGATCTCTGATGCATTTTCACCATTTTTATACCCGAATTTTTATGTAAATTTCAATTCTGATTCTGCCTGCGTCAAAAAGGGAGAAGAACTGGCACAGGGTTGTAATACAGATCTGGATGCCATCACAAATATTTATAACTATGTCATCGAAAATATCACTTACGATGAGAAAAAAGCCGCATCGGTTCCTTATGGTTATATCCCGGTTCCGGATGACACCCTTTCCTCCGGCACGGGAATCTGCTTTGACTACGCATCCTTGATGTCGGCAATGCTCCGCTCTCAGCGGATTCCAACCAAATTGGATGTCGGCTACTCCGGCGATGTCTACCACGCATGGATCAGTTGCTATGTAACGGAAGTTGGCTGGGTGGACAATATTATTGAATTTGACGGAAAAAGCTGGTCGATCATGGATCCGACACTGGCTGCCAATAACAGTGCTTCCAATGTCAAAAAATACGTCGGTGACGGAAGCAATTATGTAACCAAATATACCTATTAATCTACCTGTTAAATCGAGAAGCAATATTTCTGAAATCAATTTATATGAAAAACATATGTACGAAATCAAAATGGAGGATTCAAAAGAATGGAAAAGCAGACGCAGCAAAAATCGTTAGCCTATCCGGAGATCGCATCGTTCTGTAGTGAGATGGCAATGATCCTGAAATCAGGTATCTCTGCTCTGGAAGGATTGGAGCTTCTGATGGAAGATACCAAAAATGAACTGGAAAAGGAATTACTCAACAGCATGTATCAGACCATGTTGGAAGGCAGCACTTTTGCGGACGCACTGGAGCAGACGCATGTATTTCCGACCTATCTGATCCATATGACGGAGATTGGAGAGGAAACCGGCCGGCTGGATGACGTTATGGACTCTCTGGCTGCCCACTACACCCGTGAGGAGACATTGAGTAAAAATATCCGTAATTCTCTGACCTATCCACTGATCATGATCATTATGATGCTGGTAGTCATTGTGATTCTGATCACAAAGGTAATGCCGGTATTCCAGCAAGTATTTCAGCAGCTTGGAACAGAAATGACCGGCTTATCCAGAGGTATTTTAATGCTTGGAAACGGACTTTCCCGCTACGCGCTGGTATTTGTTGTCCTGATTGTTGCCATTGTCATCATCGGCATTTACCTGACACGCACTGAAAAAGGACGAAAACAGCTTGGGAAACTCGGGCACGTCTTCCCTTTTTCCAGAGAGATCACAGAAAAATCTTCGGTCTGCCGCTTTGCCGGAGCTATGGCACTTGCATTAAAAAGTGGTCTGACACCGGAACGCGGACTGGAATTTTCCCAGAACCTGATCGAAGATGAATATTTCCGCGAGAAGATCAAACATTGTGCAGACGAAATGGAACAGGGCACAGACCTCTCTGTAGCACTGGTCAAATCCAAAGTTTTCACTGGTGTCTATGCACGCATGACCTCTATTGCCGGAAAATCCGGCATGATGGATGAAGTGATGGATCAGATTGCCGACCGCTGCGAAGATGAGTTAAATGACCGTATCACCTCCTTCATCTCTGTACTGGAACCGACACTGGTCATCATCCTGTCTGTGATCGTGGGAATCATCCTGCTGTCTGTCATGCTGCCGCTGCTTGGCATCATGGCCGGATTATAGGAGGTGTCTGGTATGTTCCAGCGAAAAAATGAACGATTTTATCATGGCAGACGTTCTCATCCCCTGCGGAACTTATGTCTGTCACTGCTGATATTTTTATGTGTCTGCGGATTGTTTTTCGGAGGGATCTCTCATCTGTCTGCACAGGCAAAACAGGAGCAGAAAAACAGTCTGGAGAATGCGCTCTGGCGTGGTGTCTCTCAGTATTATGCGCTGGAGGGGCGCTATCCACAGTCCTTGCTGGAGTTGAAAGACACCTGTGGCATCCAATATGATACAGATTCATTTTTTGTAGATTATCAGATTGCAGGAGCCAATCTTCTGCCGGATATTACAGTTATTGAACGTTAGGAGGAAGGAATATGAGAGAACAAACCGAACGGAAACATGTCATTGATTTTCTGTTTCCTCTTGCGCTCTTTTTTGTACTGACTGCCACTTCGGTCGCACTGGTTGTTCTGGCTTCGGGAACTTACAGTCGTCAGGTTCAGGACTCTGAAGATTCTTTTGTCAGTCGCACGGCGCTGTCTTATGTGACGGAAAAGATTCATCAGGCAGACGAGTATGGTGCTGTTTATGCAGGGACATTTGACGGTCAGGATGCCATCGTGATCTGCCAGACATACTCTGAACAGACTTATATGACCTACCTCTATGAATATGATGGCTACCTGCGGGAGCTTTTTATTCAGGATGGCGTCGATGCAAAAGCCTCCGATGGACGCAGGATTCTCGCATCGGACAGTTTTTCCTTTGAAGAATCTCAGGAAGGATTGTTCCATCTGTATTGTACAAACAAAGACGGCAGTATTTCCGATACCTATGTCAGTATCAAAAGTACGTCGTAACACATAGGAGAATGCTATGAAAGGAACACCTGCAAAACGTTCCAGTTTGTTTTTGCTGGAACTGATCATTGCAATTTTATTTTTCAGTCTGACCTCAGCGGTCTGTGTGCAGATTTTTGTCCGGGCGCATCTGATCAGTCGTCAGACACATGAACTGAATATGGCATTGGAAAAAGTATCCGGATTTTCTGAAGTATTCCTTGCCGGGGATTCTTTTTCTGAGCTGCTGCCGGAAAATGCCGATGGTTTCAAAAACGCGGACGGTTCTGCCGAGTATGTCGTATCTTATGATGAAAACTGGCAGATCTGCACTTCATCAGACGCCGCTTATCAGGTTCAGATTCAGATAGAGCCTCAGGGGGCTTTACTGCACGGCACTTTTACCGCGCGCGCTGCTTCGGATACAGATGATACAGCTATCATTTATTCCATGGAAACGGATTATTGTCCGGAACCGGAACAATAAGGAGGTAAGCAATCAATGAAAAAGAAAAAACATGCTTCCCAACCGGGTTTTCAGATTGGAACCTCTTATCTGCTGGTGATTTTTGTCGTCCTATGTCTGGTCACGTTTGCTGCGCTCTCTCTGTCCAGTTCACTGAGAGATCAGTCTTATACAAAAAAACTGGTCGCACATCAGACCGCTTATGCCAGCGCCAGTTCACAGGCTTCCGCACGTCTGGCACAGATTGATGCTGCCTTAAAAGAATCAGATGCTGCTGTCGCCCTGCAAAACCTCAGTGATGTCACTGTCACAGAAGAAACCGATGGTCTGCAGATTGACTACACGGTCCCGGTAACCGACAGTCAGCAGCTGGAAGTTACGATACTTGCTGAGCCGGACAACCATTCCAGACGGATTCTTTGCTGGAAAGAAGCTGCAACCTCTGACTGGGAAACACAGACAACACTTCCAGTCATTGGAAGTGATCAATAAGTAGTCCTATTAAAAATCAGATACAATCGCTCTGATGCCATCTGATATCATGATATTATTTTGTATACAAATATTATATCTCCATAATAAAGTTACAGAAAGGTGCATGTTTATTATGAAAGTTACTGATTTACTGCAAAAAGCAGTTGCCGATCATGCATCGGATATTTTTATCATCGCCGGTCTTCCGCCTTCCTATCGTGCAAATGGACGGATTCTTCGCGAACATGAAGAAAAACTGATGCCAAAAGAGACACAGGTCTGTGTCGAAGAAATCTACGAATTAGCCGGAAATCGTGATATTTCCAATCTGTTAAAACGCGGAGATGACGATTTTTCCTTCGCGATTCCGGGACTTTCCCGCTTCCGTGTCAGTGCCTACAAACAACGTGGTGCACTCTCTGCGGTCATCCGTGTCATTACCTTTGATCTGCCGCACCCGGAGGATATCGGTATTCCGGATTCCGTCATGGATTTTTCCAAATTATCCAAAGGTCTGGTTCTGGTCACCGGTCCTGCCGGAAGCGGAAAATCAACCACCCTTGCCTGTCTGGTCAACCAGATCAACCACACAATGGAGAAACATATCATCACTCTGGAAGATCCGATCGAATATCTGCATCGCCATGACAAAAGTATTGTCAGTCAGCGTGAGATCAATATCGATACGTTAAGCTATGTCAATGCCCTGCGCGCTTCCCTGCGCCAGAGTCCGGATGTCATCCTGCTTGGAGAAATGCGTGATTATGAAACCATCGATGTTGCCATGACAGCAGCAGAAACCGGTCATCTGGTTTTTTCCACCCTGCATACCATCGGTGCTGCCAATACCATTGACCGTATCATTGACGTTTTCCCTGCCAACCAGCAGCGTCAGATTGCTGTTCAGTTATCCATGGTACTTCAGGCGGTTGTCTCTCAGCAGCTGATTCCGGCAGCAGACGGCACACAGGTTCCTGCTTTTGAGGTTATGACGGTGACACCTGCAATTCGAAATATGATCCGTGATAATAAAATTCCACAGATTGACGGAACGGTCTACTCTGCGAACAAGGAAGATATGCATTCCATGGATTACAGTCTGCAACAACTGGCAAAATCCGGAAAAGTTACTGCTGAAAGTGCACTTTCCTATGCAAGCAATCCGGAAATGTTAAAGAAAAAACTGTAAAAAATACCCGTACGTTACAACATATCAGAAATCTGATAGGTGTAATGTACGGGATTTTTATTATTTGCATGTATGGCAATTTCATTATGTATACCATCATTTTTTTCGATAAGTTTTATAGCATCATATCATGCGTATCAATATCATATTTCTTCCCCTTCTACGACTGTGTTTATTTTATAATGTTTATCCATATAATGTCAATATGATTACCATGGTTTTTTCGTAGTTATTGGAGACGAACGTACAATATTTGTATGAATATGTATCTATCTTCGTATTATTTGGCGAAAAAAGTACTTTCTTTCTGCCTGGGAAAACGCTATAATGGTGTCGTTACTCATTTTATTAACAAACTAAGGAGAGAAAGTTATGTTAGAAAAGTTTTTTAAGCTCAAAGAAAACGGCACGACAGTGAAAACTGAGATTATTGCCGGAATCACAAGCTTCATGACCATGGCATACATTCTGGCAGTCAATCCGAGTATCATGTCTGCTGCCGGCATGGATCACGGAGCAGTCTTTACTGCTACCGCACTGGCAGCACTGGTCGGTACGCTGGCAATGGCACTTTTTGCCAATTATCCGTTCGCTCTGGCACCGGGTATGGGATTGAATGCATACTTTGCTTATACCGTAGTTATCGGTATGGGGTACAGCTGGCAGTTCGCTCTGGCAGCCGTATTTGCAGAAGGTATTATCTTCATCGTTCTGTCTCTGACAAACGTACGTGAAGCAATCTTCAATGCAATCCCACAGAACCTGAAATCCGCAGTCAGCGTTGGTATCGGTCTGTTCATCGCATTTATCGGTCTGCAGAACGCACACATCGTTATCGGCGGTTCCACACTGCTTCAGTTATTCTCTGTAGACAAATACAATCAGGTAAACGGTGTAACAGCTACTTTTAATGATGTAGGAATCACTGTTTTACTTGCAATCATCGGTATCATTATCACCGGTGCTCTGGTTATCAAAAATGTCAAAGGAAATATCCTTTGGGGAATCCTGATCACATGGGGACTTGGTCTGATCTGTCAGGCAACCGGTCTTTACGTTCCGAACCCGGAACTTGGTTTCTACAACCTGCTTCCGGATTTCAGCAACGGTCTGTCTATTCCAAGTATCGCTCCGATCTTCTGTAAGATGGATTTCTCCGGTATCTTATCACTGAATTTTGTTGTCATCCTGTTTGCGTTCCTGTTCGTAGATATGTTTGATACCATCGGAACTCTGATCGGTGTATCTACAAAAGCCGGTATGCTTGATAAAGACGGCAAACTTCCACGTATCAAAGGCGCATTACTTGCAGATGCCGTTGGTACTACAGCAGGTGCGGTTCTCGGTGTTTCCACTACCACAACATTCGTAGAGAGTGCTTCCGGTGTATCCGAAGGTGGCAGAACAGGTCTGACCTCCATCACAACAGCTGTACTGTTTGGTCTGTCTCTGCTGTTATCCCCGATTTTCCTTGCCATCCCGTCCTTCGCGACCGCTCCGGCACTGGTAATCGTAGGATTCTACATGCTGACAAACGTTACAAACATCAACTTCAATGATGTCATTGAGGCAATTCCATGTTATATCTGTATTCTGGCAATGCCGTTCTTCTACAGCATTTCCGAAGGTATCTCCATGGGCGTTATCTCTTATGTTGTATTAAACGTTATCACAGGTAATGCAAAGAAAAAGAAGATCAGTCTGCTAATGTATATTTTAGCGGTGCTGTTCATATTGAAGTACATTTTCCTGTAAATTCAATTTAAAATTTCTATCATTAATTAAGAAAAATCGTGAGATTTTGTCTTCTCAGCTAACAATCGCTTTCGAAGAAAAAATCTCACGATTTTTCATTTACGTTACGACAGAAATATACCAATCCCCTCATTCATATTACGGTAAAGATAGACATGTTTTTACATCTATGCTGTATATGACAGGTATTATTTCTGCCACAGTTCCTTAGTCTGCAAAGGAAGCTATTGTAACAATTTACACAGTGTAAATAAAGACCTCTGAGCATTTTTTCTCAAGAAGCAATTGTTAGCAATTGAGACAAAATTGCCGGAGTTCTTACTAAAACCTTAAAACCTGACGTAATAAATTTTTAAGCCACTCTAAAACAAGAAACTACTGTTCATGATCCCGTAATTTTTCGATCAACGCAAACACCTCCGGATGTTGTTCTTTCAGATGTTCATCCAGCACATGCCGCCGTTCCCGGAAACGCTCTGCCAGCTCCGGATGCTCTTTTGCGATCCGCTCATGGATTTCCTGACGATGCTGTTCAATCCGCAATGCCAGCGCATGTTCGTCTTTGCCGGAAATACTCACAATCTCTTTTAAATGTTCTTCCAGATGTTCTAACCACTCATCCATATCCCATTCATCCATATGAGACCAGCTTCCGTGTAACAGTTCTTCCACATCTTTTGTTTCTTTCAGATGCTCGATCTGACGTATGATCTGGCGTTCCATCTCTGCTTCTGCATCGGCACCGAATGCCCATACAAACTCCTGTACACGATTATCCGCACGTTTTAACGATGCACTGCGCTCGGTATTTTCCACACCGCCTTCTAACGGATATGGACGGTTGTACCCCATATCTTTCAATGCAATGTGAATGGTACGGCGGACATTCCCGTTTTCAATTAAGTGTCCCAGTCCTAATTTTCTCATCTGTGTATTGAGTCCGGAAATATGCTCCGTAATATAAAAACGGATTCCTTTTTCCTTCAGTGACTCGCTCAACAAATTCAAACGGTCTGCCGCTGTGATATCCATGCTTCCGATACCGCTGGCATCCAGAATGACCGCTTTGGTATCTTCTTTCAATGCTGCCTCAATTTCTCTCTGCAATACAGAAATATTTGCAAAAAACAGATTACTGCTGAACCGGTAAATCACCACACCTGATATCGGATGAATCTGCTGTCCTTCTTTCAGAGCACGAAAATGCTTATGGCCCGGTTGAATTCCAAGAAAACAGGTGGCCGGTTTTGCGGTCCGGATGATCATTTCCGTAAAAGATAAAATAATGCCGATCAGTACACCGTTGATAGTTCCCAAAAATAGCACACCAAAAAATGCTCCAAGAAAAATAAAACACTCTGTACGGCTGACTTTCCAGAGACGCGGAACCAATTCAAATTCCGTTGCTCCAAGTAACGCAGAGATCACGATTGCGGTTAGAACCGGAATCGGCAGATAACCAATAAATCCGGTACAACACAGCAACAGAATAATCATGGAACCACCTGCCACCATCCCGGTGAGCTGCGTTTTTGCCTGATACTGTTCACCCATTGCGGTTCGCGATACAGAGCCATTGATCGGACAGCATCCGGTAAAAGCTGCCGCAAAGTTTCCCAGAGAAAATGCCATAATCTCCTGATTGTCATTGATCTGATATCTGTTTTTCTGTGCGAAGCTGTTTTCTGCCAACAGAGTTTCCGCCATAATAACCACGGCTACGGACAAGCTGATGGTAACCGCCTCTTTTAACGGAACTGCTGAAAAATCCGGCAGGCTCCATTTTGGAAGTCCCGGTTCTACTGCTGCCAGTGTCTGAATCCCCCAGTCACGCAGCGGAAGTACTGCTGTCAGAACCGCTCCAATCACCATAAGTACAACTGCCATTGGGAATTTCGGAATTATCTTTTTGGAAATCAATAAAATAGCAAGTGCAATTACACCAAGGATAACAGCTGGAACATTAATATTTTTTGCAGTTTCCGCAATATGTTCTGCCAACTCCGGAAATTCTCCGACACCTGCCGTTCCGCCCATCAGCTTTGGCACCTGCATCAGAATGATCGTACTGCAGATTCCGGTGATAAATCCGCCCATAACCGGTGCAGAGATATAGTTAACCAGTTTTCCGGCTTTCAAGAATGAAAAGATCAGCAGCCACAAAGCAACAAAAAAGGTCAGCATCGGAACCGCTGCCAGTGCTTCTGTGGAACCTGACGTAATATTCAGTCCCGCCAGTGCAGAACCAATCAGTGCCGCTGGAGCCGCATCCACCCCAAAAATAAACTGCGGTGATGTGGAAAACAATGCAAAAATCAGAATCGGAAATACGGAACCATACAGTCCATACACCGCCGGCAATCCCGCAATCTGTGCATACCCCATGGAAATCGGAATCGATACCGCCATGATGATCAGTCCTGCCAGAATATCCTTTCCAAGATTCCTCTTATCATAATTTCGAAGTGTATGTGCAAATTTCATACGTTATCCTCTTTTTCTATAATCTGTTAAAATTATAACACGAACACTGCAAAATGATAACCGTGTTTCGAGTAATTGTATGGTTTTAGTTACAACACCATTTGACAGACAGCTCGGTCGCACTACCGTAAATCAAATACTCTCATTTTCACTTTCTGCTTAATCGTTCCACTTCTTCTTTGGTCGGGATTGCCGGGATTCCACCGCGTTTCTGTACACAGAGTGCTGCGGTTGCATTTCCACATACGGCACAATGATGAATTTCTTCCCACGTCAGAGATTCAATTGTTTTTTTCAGTGATAAGTATGCACTTAAAGTGCCACCCCAGAAGGAGTCTCCGGCACCGGTTGTATCTACGGACTGTACAGAAAATCCTGCAATTCGCTCTTTTTTCTCTTTGGTTGCCATCAGTACGCCTTCGCTGCCAAGAGTTACGGCAATGAGTTTCGGCCCCATAGCAAGAAGTTTGTCTGCTGCGGCTTCATAGGTTGTTTCTCCGGTGAGAAGCAAACTTTCTTCATCAGATACCTTCATGACATCCGCATAAGGAATCATGGATTTCATGTTTTCGGCTGCTTCTGCTTCACTGCTCCACAGAGTTGCACGGTAATTCGGATCATAAGAGATCAACGCACCGGATTCTTTCGCACAGGTTACGGCTGCTACAGTCGCATCCTTTGCCGGCTGATCGGTCAGAGACAGGGAACCAAAGTGAAAAATCCGACAGTTCTGTAAAAGTTCTTTGTCCAGTTCGTCTGCTCGCAGCTGTGTATCTGCGCCCGGTTTTCTTGCAAAAGAAAACTCACGCTCACCACGTTCATCAATGGCTACAAAGGCCAATGTTGTAAAATAATTATCATCTTCGATCAGGCCGGAAACACCAATATGTTCTTTTTCCAATGTTTTTTTTAGAAAAGCACCATGCATATCTTTTCCAACTTTTCCGATAAACTCGGTACGATAGCCCATATGACTGGCAACGGTCAGCAAATTTGCAGGAGCTCCGCCCGGATTCTGTTCAAACAAACGCATACCATCCGCGCCGGTTCCGGCTTCTGTAAAATCAATCAGTAATTCACCAAGTGCTGTAATGTCAATTGTTTTTTCCATATTTCCAATCCTCCACATATTCATACAATAATGCTGCGACGTTCTCGCTCATAATTTTCTTTATCATACTACACAGAAATTTCAAAAGGAACTCTTTTTCCCTACCATACATCCACTCATTCCCCTGACCATTTATCTTTCACTGACATCATTTCACATTTTTTTCTGCGTTTATAATATAAAGCAGGTTATCATTAAAATGCTTTTTCGCTAATTCTTCCGGCGGTGGACACTTACTTGGTGGATCAATGGGCACCGGTTCAATGTACTCTGCCCCTTTGCTCTGATAAGCATACCGCCATTCCGCATCCACCCACTTTGATTCACGCGCATATTCAGACCAGCATAAAAACAGCACATCTCTCTTATCAATTTCTCTCCACAAAGCCTGTTCCCAATCATCCCCGCTTCGCAAACTGTCAACATCGAAAAATATATCGATATCCGGACGGGCTTTTCTCATTCCCTGAATAATCGTTGCCACTCTTTGGCGATCCTGGCTTGCATAAGACATAAATGCTGACAGTACATCTTCTCTGGTAATCTCTATATTCTGTTCTTTTGCGGATGTACATTTTGCTATAAATTTCAATCTGGTCGCTATCACATCATCAATGTACACTTCCGCTACAAACAGGATTTGTTTCTTCTGAAAATCTTTCGGCAAGTCAATCGCAAAACTGAAATTCAGATACTCTCCATGCCAGATCTGTTCTTCACAACCATCTGCTATTTCCATATCCGGCGAGTTAAGTACAATCGTGATCTTTGCCTCTTTACCAGCTTTCATTGCTCCTGATTTCTTTTCTTGGACAGCGTTTTCAGCATCTTTGACTGCCTCGTCCACTACATGTCGGAACTCCTCCTCGTACATAAAAATCTCGATCATGGAGTATTCACCTTTTAAAATTGATTTTGGAGCGATTGCTGAAAAATAGACTTTATCCAGAATAACCGATGTTTTTTCTATTTCCGTTTCTGATTCGCATTCCGAAGCATAATCAGCGACCTGAGCACCTTCTACAGGATCAGGTATATTTTTTTCATCAGGTGGTAATGTAAGTTCAGGTAAATTATCGGCTTTCTCAGGCGGTAATGTAAGCTTAAGTAAATCATCAACTTCTTCAGGCGTTGATGTAAGTTCAAATAAATCAGCAATTTCTTCGGGCGGCAATGCAGGTCGACACATAATAGCATGTGTGCTTTGAGACTTCGTCAAATCTTCTCCCTCTAAAAAACACAGATACTCTTTTATCCGATTTTGATATTCTTTATACTTTGCCTGCATATGCTCAATTTCATAAATATTGCGTGTGCACTCCTCAATAAGCTCCTTCCACATACCTGAAAATATACGTGAATCTGTCTGCAAAATATCTAAAATTGTTTTCATACGCTGTCCGTTTTCTTCTAATGCCCACAGTATTGCACAAATATTTTCCTGAAGCCCTTTCAATTTAGAGAGCTGCTCCTCTATCTTATTCCTATCTAATCCCATAGAACTGTCCCCTTTTTATGCACTTATAGAATCTACCTCACAGATTTTGCTGACCGCCGGAATATAATTTAAAATATCCTCCGTGGAAAGTCCCGGCGCCAGTCCGTATTCTGTCTGTTTGGAAGCAATAGTGCCTCCGGTTCCTATCATCAATATATTTTTCATATGCTCATTTTCCTGTTTTTTAATTTATTTCACTCTCTATACCGATTTATTCTACCATAACCAAGATAAAATAAAAATACTAAACCTATTAAGCAAAATGAGAGGTGCCGTTCATTCGACACCTCTTACTTTCTGTTTTCTATCTTCACTTATAACTTATAAAACGTACAAATTTACTTCTTTTACAACAACTTTTCTTCCCATTCTGCTACTTTAAATCCGGTAAGCACCATATCGCCATTCACAATTACCGGACGTTTTACCAACATTCCATTGGTAGACAGAAGCTGCAACTGCTCATCTTCACTCATAGTCGGAAGTTTATCCTTGAGTTTCATCTCTTTGTACAGCATTCCGCTGGTATTGAAAAATTTCTTTAATGGCAGACCGCTTCTGCCATACCAGTCTTTTAATTCTTCATAAGTTGGATTATTTTCCACAATGTGTCTGTCTTCATAAGCGATTCCGTGTTCATCTAACCATTTTTTTGCTTTCTGACAGGTTGAGCATTTTGGATATTCTACAAATAACATACTTTTTTCCTCCGTGTTTTAAATGCACTTGTTGTGTAAATCAATTCACTTGTTTGCATTTATTGTATCATGTGCAAATTCAGTTCATGATCGACATTTGCCAATCAGAGCAGATGTTGACTCATTTACGCTCATTATATCACGATTCGTAGCTTCGCTACTCTCCGCTGCTATCGCAGCTATCGTGATCGCCATTCGCCGTTCGCCAGATATCTGCCAGCAGCTTTCTGGCTCTCTTACGCTCATTATATCATGTGCAAATTCGGCACATGATCCAATTCGACGTTCGTCAATCATACCAGCATGTTGACTCTCTTGCACTCATTATATCACATTGCATAGTAACATCCACTATTTTCTCTTATCTGCATCAAAACTGGTCTTCTGTGAAAAATCCTCAGTTGCACCCAAATGTCTTCGTAAGCAAAACTTCCTGTTCTCTCATCTGTCCTGCAATGGCTCGTTATTCCCTTTCTCTCATCTGAATATCAGTAATGTGATCAATAGGAAGTGCTGTCCCATCCAACAATAAAACCCGTCTGCGATACGCATCCACCCGCTTCACGAAACCGGAATATTCCTGATAACTTCCACCGTCTTTGTATTTATCCGGTACAAAGCAGGTAATCGTAACCTGTACTTCCAGATGTTCACCAAGATTCTGCTGAATGACCTGCAGCGTTTCATCCAGGCGGCGTCTGCTATCCTCATCCAATTCGCGGAATTGCTCTGTCTGCCGGGCAGTTTCCTGCACCGCTTCTTCGTATCCACTTAACGCCGAAAAAGGCATAAACTGGGCTGCGCGATTTGCCCGCGGCATTCGTGGATGCGTTTTTGATTCATGATGTGGCAAGTGGCGAATGTCTACATACGAATCAGCTTTCACATTCCCACTTTGATAAATTTTCTTTTGACAATGCTCATTCTGCTCGGGTGAAGAATATTTGGAAATTTTTTCCATTTCATTTCCATCGACTTGTCTCTCTCCACTCATATACTGATCTGTCACGCCTTATGCCCTCCGATCTGCTTATTCCGTTCCTTTCCGGTGGCTCCTTCTTCCATATTGATGCCCTTCAGGATAGCATTTTTTCCAAACTTTTTCTTAATATCCAGCATCGCCTGCTGCATTTTTTTCTCCCGGTTCAGCTCCCGCTTCTCCTCTTCCTGCTGTTTCTGAACTGCTTTGTAATCAGTAAAAAGATCCATCTGCTCAAAAGTCACTTTCTGCTGTGCCAGTTGCTCGCTCACCACATGATTTGCCACCAGATTTAATCTGCGCACCATCAGTTTTGGATTTACGATCCGGTCATACAGTTCCAACACAGCCTCCGTCATCTGTTTGGAAGAAGATGTCTGCTGTTTGAGATTAATGGTTCCGTGTGCATGCTTTGGAATAACCCTTCCATATCGATCCGTCATCAGTTCTCCCCGATAGTTTGCCAGATTCTCCCGGTCATATCCTACCGTCAATACAAGCTGATCTGTCACCAGACGTTTATCCACCAAATCTAAAGCCAGCGCATCCGCCATTTCCGCCACAACCACTTTCGCTTTCACCGCATCATAAGAACAGGCCAGTACCTGTCCGGAACCAAGGCTGTTATTTTCCGGTTGATACTTTTTGATATCTTCCATGGTGCAGGGCTCATATCCCCATGCATGATCGATCAGAAGCTCCGCATTGATTCCAAACATCTGATACAGCAAATCTTCATTATAAATATCTGTGGATGCGCCAACGGAACACTTGGCAATATCGCCCATTGTATACAATCCTGCCGCTTCCAGTTTTTTCGCATATCCTCTTCCCACGCGCCAGAAATCTGTCAGAGGACGATGATTCCACAACTGATCCCGATAAGACTGCTCGTCCAGTTCTGCGATTCGCACACCATTCGCATCCGGTTCGGTATGCTTTGCCCAAATATCCATAGCAATTTTACACAGATACAGATTCGTCCCGATTCCCGCCGTCGCTGTAATCCCAGTCTGCTCATACACACATTGAATCATTTCTGCTGCCAGCTCCCGCGGTGTCTTTTTGTATCCATGCAGATAATGGGTAATATCAAAAAACACCTCGTCAATGGAATAGACATGCATATCTTCCGGCGCAATATATTGCATATAAATCTGGTAGATCCTTGTGCTGTATTCCATATATAAAGACATACGTGGCGGCGCCACCAGATAATCCAACGCCAGATCCGGATTTTTCTGTAATTGTCTGTCATCCCAGGACTGACCGATAAAACGATGCCCCGCTGCTTTTCGCTTCCGTCCCGCATTGATTTCCCGCACACGTTGAACAACTTCAAATAGCCGGGCTCTTCCCGGAATTTTATACTTTTTCAGAGAAGGCGAAACAGCCAGACAGATTGTTTTCTCTGTCCGGCTCTTATCTGCCACTACTAAATTGGTTGTCATTGGATTTAACCCACGCTCCCGACATTCCACGGAAGCATAAAACGATTTCAGGTCAATTGCCAAATAAATATGACCACGATCCATTTCAGAAGTCATACATGCACCGTCCTTTATTCACTTCTGTTTTCTGCTTCTTTCTCTTCCTGCCATTCTTCCCTATGAATGTTTGCTACAACGGCAGCAAACTCACTCAAACTGTATCTCTTACTTATACATCTCAAATAAAAATGCTTTCCGGTATAGCATTCTATTCCATCAGATCTTCCGGCATACACCCCAAACTATCCGACAATGCCAGCACCGATTCTGCCGCCGCCTTATTAATACTTTTCTGTCTCTGCTCATACTGCTGAATGGCACGCAGAGAAACACCTGACTTTTCAGAAAGCAAACGCTGACTATACGCACGCATTCGTCGATAAAATGCCAGATTTGTCTCCTTCGTATTTGTTTCCTGTATCTCAATATACAACTCCTGTACAAAACTGTCATCCTTCTTATTATGATATGTCACATAATAATCTGTCAGCTTTGCAAACGGTCTGTGTTTCAAAATATCTTGAAACTCCACCCCTGTCTTCCACTGCGCACAGGCAAGCATCCGACCATACCAGTACTCCGGCGTACGCTTCGTCCGAACTGCCTGCTCCGGAAGTTCCTCTCTCAGCCCCATCACAAAATAAGTCTCGATCACCAGCTCCTGCCCTGACATTCCCGACACATACTTTGGATTTCCATGACCGAACTCCCGGGCAATTCCACTGGCTTCAAACAGCTTGAAAAACTCATCTGGATCCCGATGCAGATCATTTACTACATAATCCAGCAGATTCGCCATATTGCACATGGCATCTTCTATATACAGTTCGCTATAAGCATTCTGTTCTCTCACGCTTTCATTTCCTCCCATATTTTTCCCAGAACAATAACAGTAATTCCTTTTATCTGAATTGCTGTTCCTGCTTCTATTACTATATCATTAACAACTGATACTAAAATCTTCTCCATCCTTTATTTTCCACTATTGTTTCGCTCACGCACAATATCCCTCATATATCTTCCGGAGACCTCCGGCTTCTGCCGCAGTTCCTGATACATATTCCGCAATGCCTGATCCCTCTGTAACCGCTTCATATAATATTCTTTCCAGTCTACGACTTCATATCCCTGAAATTCCAAGGCGAAAGCTGCCCGCTGGCTTTTGATCACAATCTGTTCCCCCACAGTTCCAAGCTTCAGTGCCTGCTGCAACTGCGCCAGTGAAATCCGATTATTCAGGAAATCCTTCACAAAGGAAAAATAGGAATCATCTGCACGATATCCGATCACCAGATCCGCTGTCTCCAGACTCATCAGATAGCGGCTCTGTAAAAAATGCGCGCCCGCCATAGCCTCCTCTGTATCCAGATTCAACTTTCGGTTTGATAACAATACACTGATCCAGATCAACAGCGCTTCCTCTGTCTCTCCTTTTAAATGAAATACACGCATTCCGTCCGTCTCCAGACAATAGAGGTTCAAAATACCATCTTTTTCCCGGGGACAAGCCCATTCTCTGGCAAGCTCTGCAGATTCCGAACAATAAAATCCCTGCCCGTAATCGTTATTCTTCTTTCCATATAGTACATCAGGATTTTGAACCACCAGACCAGATCCATGATATAACGTTAATTTTTTCATCGTTTTCCCTCACCCATCAGTCCGTCTCATATTTACTCCATCTATCGAAGCGATAATTTCTTCTCAATGCAAGTGTACATCGTTTTCACAAAATAATTTTATTTGGTAAAAAATTCAGCACAATTTCTCGCCAGACAAAAGTATCTCTGTAGAGATATTTATATTATATCTCCAAAGAGTCATTTTTACCAAGTGCTATTTTCTGATCTTACATCTGCTATCATTTATATCTGCAAATCAATTTTCTAATATATTATTTTTCACCCTCAAAATTTTGTTATTACTGATTTCATTTCAGAAACTATCTTTACAATCATCATTTTTTTGTATTAGAATAAGTACAATAACATCGCCAAAAATCTACTTTATTAGTAAAGCGGACATTCGCAATCCGCTTTCGCTAATTGCTCGTGTAAAAAAACACAACTTAAATTTAATAAGGGGAATCAAAAGAATTTATTATGAAAATAAAAGATTTATGCACTGCTCAGCCGGCAGTGGAAACGCAGGATATGATCTGCTACCACCCGGAAAGCAACACATTTGAGAAAAAAGAGAAAATCATTCTTCATGAAAATCTGTTATCTGTTTATATTAATGAAGATCTGGCATTAAAACTGGTCTGTACCATTCAGGATCTGCCAGCACTGGTGCTTGGTCATCTGTACACTGAAGGTCGGATTAATGGTGTCGAAGACATCCACAGCATTTACATCTGCCGCGATGGTGTCCGCGCCCGGGTAATGACCACCCGTCCACTTGGTGAAATTAAAAAGCCCATTGAAGTCCGCGCCTGTGACTGTGGAGAAGAAGGCATGCTTGGACGCGATCTGCTTTCTGAACAAAATGATGCTGAACCAGTCTCTGTTCTTCCGGACTTTGATTTTGACTACCGCCAGGCACAGGATCTGATTCAGGCATTTTGTAAAGGTGCACCGCTTCATCAGAAAACCCATGGCATTCACAGCTGTTTTCTGATGTATGAGGGTGAAATCCGCTATCTGTGCGAAGACATTGGACGTCATAATGCCTTGGATAAAGCCATTGGAAAAGCACTGATTGACGGTCTTGACCTGACAAAATGCATCCTTTTCTCCAGCGGACGTATTCCAGACGATATGATGGAAAAAGTAATCCGCTCCAGAGTGCCGGTTCTGATCAGCAATGGTGCTCCTACCGACCGCGCCGTGGCACTTGCCCGCAAGTATCACGTAACACTGATCTGCAGCGCTCACATGGATGCTATGGATATTTTTTCATCAAAAGAATTTTGGGAAGACTAACGTTGTTAGCTTATCATTTCTGACAATTCAGCCATACCACTTAATCTAAATACTTAAAACTCATACGGTGCAATTCCAGAGAAATCAGCGATCAGTCCTTGTGCATTCTCCAGACAGAACACCTTAAAAAGCGGGATCTCACAACTGTGAAATCCCACTTTTTTATTTGCTTATGATTCTTATTTACTTTTCCTGCTCCAGATATTTGACCAAATCCTCTCTGACATCCTCCAGCGTAATGGACTGCAATTCCCGCTCCATCGCCTTCTGCACCCGTTCCAGTTTTTCATCCAGCACATGATGAATGTTTCTTCCAACCGGACAGGCAATATTCGGATTTTCATGGAAATGAAAAAGTTGATTTTCTTCTACACACTCCACTGCGCGATAAATATCCAGAAATGTAATCTCTAATAATGGCTTTGCAATCGTGGTCCCGCCGGTTCCCCGCGCCACCTCAATAAGTCCTGCCGCCTTGAGCTGTCCTAATATTTTCCGAATAATGACAGGATTTACATTTGTACTTCCCGCAATAAAATCACTGGTTACTTTATAATCATCTTTGAATGTATCCACACAGGCAAAAATATGAATCGCCAGCGTAAATCTGCTTGAAATCTGCATTTTTCTACCAACCTTATCTACTTTTACTAATCTATTTCTATATACTTTCTCTGGAAAAGCTGCTCTCTATTTTGGCACTTCATTCAGTGGCATATCCTTTGAATCATCCATTATTGGAATATACTCATACTTCGGAATAAAATTACGCTTATCGTACTGCTTATAATATTGCATAAAAATTCGATCCATAACTTTTGGAATCTTGGTCTCATCCGCCTCAAACAGAATGATCAGATACTGCATGGAACTGTACCGTGTACAGACATCTACCTTTCGAATTTTCTGCCGAATCGCCTGTTCCATACTCTCTAGCGCCCGCTCAATATTTTCAATATACATCACGTAATCCGGTGTCGTATCCATCGTAACCATCACAAGATAGCAGCGATATCTGTAACGCTCACCCAGATGATTCATGTATTCATAAATTTTTGCAAATTCACGGTAATCCAGATCCAACGCACCGGTGTAATTGCCGCTCTCCCGCAATGTTTTTGCAATCATTGCCAGATCTTTTCCGGTTCCATGATCCGTATTTTTCTCCTGTTCCATCTGCTGATAGAAGAAGAAATCACCTTTGCCATTCTGTTTTACATAATACAGTGCCTTATCAGCCTTGGTGTAGCACTCCTCAAAAGATGCTCCCTTTGCTGTTTCACAAATTCCAGCAGAAACCGAAGCATGGCGAATCTCCACATCCTCCGCTTTCCGTTCCTCAAATTTTTGCAGGATACCGCTGACAATTTCTGAAATATTTTCCTTCGAAACGTTTGGAACAAACATCAGAAATTCATCTCCACCCAGACGGCAGACCACAGAATGCTGTGCATATTCCAACAACAAAGAACCAAGCAACTTCAATGCACGGTCTCCTGCTTTGTGTCCATAAATGTCATTAATCTTTTTCAGATTATCCATATCCAGGAAAACAAGATATCCATTATCCTGCTGCATAAACTCTGCAGCCAGCTTTTCTCCACGATTTCGCATCGGAAGTCCTGTCAGGAAATCAAAGCCCTCGCTGTCCTCCTGCGTACGCATGGTTGTCATGACACTGGAAATAAATTTTTCAATTTCAATTTCCACTGCCGGCAGGGCATACTTATCCACGATTTCGTTGTAATCCTCATTGATTTCCAGACGGTTCTCATCCAGAAGTTTCAAAAATACATCTGCAATCTCCGGATCAAACTGTGTTCCACGGTTATTCAAAATTTCATTATAAATAACCTCTGTTCCAAGCGGATTTCGATAAATTCTCCGGGACTGCATTGCATCGTAACTGTCTGCCACTGCAATGATCCTTGCGTGGATCGGGATTTTCTCCCCCTTTAATCCATCCGGATATCCGGTACCATCATACCGTTCATGATGGCTTCGCGCCACCTCTGTCACATGATCGATCAATCTGATATTTTTCAGAATCTCCGCTCCGATCACGGTATGCTCCTTGATAACCGCATATTCTTCCTCTGTCAGCTTCGTTGGCTTATTCAAGATTGTATCCGGAATACCAATTTTACCAATATCATGCAAATGTGCTGCATTTCGCAAATTTGAAATATCCTTTTGACTCCAGCCAAGCTCTTTTGCGATCAGAACCGCATACTCTGCCACACGGTGGGAATGTCCTCTGGCATATTCATCCTTCGCCTCAATTGTGGTAGACAACGTCTGCATCATTTGCAGAGACATGATTTCCATCTGCTTTCTGCGTTTTTTCATCTCCTGCTTCTGTCGGCGGCTTTCCATCTTCTGTACATTACGGATGGTTCTGACCAAACTGACAAACAGCAGTACATTCATGCCGATTCCCATGAAAATACCAGAAATAGAAATCACAAAATAAGTAGATATGGATTCCACCACAACAAAGATGATTGCGGTTATCAATCCCACCACCATATATCTGTTTTGTGTGATATAACCGTGATACATATCATAAAATACTGTAACAAGAATCAATAATAACGTAACTACCAAAATCACATGCGCTACCGGAAGCGTCTCAATATAATCCACCGCACCACTCAAATGCAAAATAGTACATATCGCAAAATTTATCACCGAAGCCGCTTCCGCAATCCGGAACAGCTTCCTGTGACGACCACTCTGTATGCTGTCCATATAATAAATGATCGGTAATGGTGCAAGCATAATCATAACAAAACACAACGTTGCCAGAGCCGTTGCATTCGGCACAAGAATCTGACGCAGTTTCGATTCTCCAAGCATCCACGCTGCTGCCATGATCATGCACCAACCCAAATATTCCATATCAAACTTCGTACGATATACAACTCCCAGCGCAATGCTGAAGATCACAATAACAATTCCGGCAAACAGGATAAAAAATGCGCTTATGGTCTCCAGACCGTGTTCTGCAAAAATATATTCCCATATTTCTGCTTTATCTCCACAATAAACAGCATTTACCACACCGGAATATTTTGCAGTATTCGTTTTCAGTTCAATCCGTACTTCTTTTCCCGCATCTGCCTCCGTAGTCGGACAGAACACGTAACGACTTGCCGAATTTTTCCCTGCCAGTCTTGTATCCGACGTGTCATACTCTGTCCTCAGGACACCATCTATATAAAATCGAACTTCCTGTAGAGACGAACGGATTGCCAGTGATTTTTCGTCATAATCATCCGGCAGCTGTGTTACCAGAACCATTGTTTCCTTCGCCGGCAATTCATACCTGCCCGGAACCTCAATCGTCTCACTGCTTCCATCTGGTTTTTCCCAGATAAAAGTTCCCTGATAAAGAATATTTCCCTCAATTACCTGTATTTCGCGCTCATTCGTTCCAAAAAGCTGTAACGCAACAAACCAGCATAGAATAATTACCATTAATAAATAGAACAGAATTCTTTTTTTCCTGTTGATCATATAATTCTCTTTTGCCAAAACTCAAATCTCCCATTTTTATCTCAGAAAATGCGTCCATTGAAACAGGCTTACTGACTACCGTCAGCAGACTCTTTTTCTATACCAGTTATCTACAGGTTCCACACCGCTTTTCTCATTTTTACTTTTGTTTCACCAACAGCACGATATTTTCTACATGCTTTGTAAACGGAAACATATCATACGGATATGCGCCCATTGCTTTATAACCACGTTTTGTCAAATACTTCAGATCCCGTGCCTGTGTCTGCGGATCACAGGAAATATACACAATTTTCTGCGGTGCCAGCGTTACAGCAGATTTCATAAACTGCTCCGTACTGCCGCTTCTTGGTGGATCCATAAATACCACATCTGCCTTTTCGCCCTTTGCTGCCATCTTCTCCATAAACCGTCCCGCATCATCCTGATAAAAACGGATATTTTTCATCTGATTGCGCTTTGCATTTTTCACTGCATCCCGCACCGCATCCGGATTCAACTCTACACCGATGACTTCTTTTGCAGATTTTGCAGCAACCATACCAATGGTTCCGATACCGCAATAGGCATCAATGACACGCTCCCTGCCCGTCAGTCCTGCAAGTTCCATGGCCTTTTCATACAATTTCTCCGTCTGAACCGGATTGATCTGATAAAAAGACCTGGAAGAAATACGGAAAGTCAGTCCGCACAACACGTCCTCAATATAGCCTTTTCCGTAAATCGTTGTCTCACGGTCACCAAGCACCATGCTCGTACGCTTATCATTCACATTCAGCACAACCGTTGTAATTTCCGGATGCAATTTCCGCAAAGCCCTGACAAAATTGTTTTTGGATGGCATCACCGGTGAACCAAGCACCAGAACAACCATGATCTCGCCCGTGGTAAATCCACGGCGGATCAACACATGACGCAACAGACCGTACCCGGTATCTTCATTATAGGTTTTTATCTTAAAAGATTTCAAAAGTCCGCGGATATCATTAATAATGGCATCTGCCTTTTCATCCTCAATCTGACAGGCTTCCACAGGAACAACCCTGTGTGTACCCTCCTCGTAAACTCCGGAAATGATCGTACCGTCTTTTTTTCGTACAAATACTGCATGTACTTTATTTCTATAATGATACGGATCTTTCATTCCGGTAATCTCAGCGGTTTTACAAAACGGCTGCATTAACTGACGGACTGCTTTCTGTTTCTCACTTAACTGTTTTTTGTAGGAAACTCCCTGATACTGACATCCGCCACATTTTCTGGCAACCTTGCAGGCAATATCTCCTTTTTTCTTATTGTCATTTCTATGATTCTGCACCGTGTGGTTTTTATTTGCAACTTTTTTCTCTGTATATTTTTCACTCATAAATTTATCTCAAATTCTCCCAGATCACAGCAAACACATAACAGGATTTTTAAATCTGCCTTTCCTGCCATTTCCTGTGATCATATCCTCACATTGATGTACCGACGCACATCATAGCAGAAATAGATTCCTTCCGCAAGTCTTTATCCACAATCACTAAAAATGAATCTCTTCTGCAAGTTTCTGCATCTGATAATCCGCATCCGCCATGATATCTGCACATTTTTTCAGCCGTTCATGCATCTCCGGTGTGATTGCCTTATCTTTTTTATAACGAAGCTGATGCTCAGTACTTGCCCAGAAATTCATAGCAATGGTTCTCATCTGTACTTCCACTGGAACCTGACGCATACCATCGGAAAAGAACACATTGATTTTTACAATCAGATGCAAACTACGGTAACCATTTTCCTTCGGCTCCCGAATATAATCTTTCACCTGCACCAGTTCCACATCCGTCTGACTTAGCAGCATTCGTGCCACTTCATACACATCTGTGATAAATGGGCAGATCACACGGATACCTGCAATATCATAAATATTGTTTGTCAGGCAGCTCAATGTCATTGGCAGCCCTTTTCGTTCCATCTTCTTTGCAATACTCTCCGCTGATTTGATGCGGCTCTTTATATTTTCAATTGGATTACGATCATTACTCTGCTCGAACTCTCGATTCAAAATCTGTAATTTTGTGGTCAGCTGACGGATTCCTGCTTCATAGATCAACATCATCTGCTTATATTGCCTAGCCAGATCTAACTGATCTGCTGCCAAAGGCAGACAACTTTCTGTTTCTCCTGCACCTACCTGATTCTCTCCCTCCAGTTGTTCCGACATTTCTGCTTCCATGCATTCTGCGTCAGCCATCTTTTCTTTCTTTGCAGTATCTTTTTTCACTTCTTCGTCTACTGTTTTTTGGCTATCTGCAGTTTTATCTACTCGTTTTACTTTTTCATCCATTTCTGAGTAATTCTCCTTACCTTCTTATCCCTGTTTCACACTGAACACACGTATGTTCAAGAATGCCCTCGGCATTCTTGCTGCAAGATGGAATCCCTGCACTGATATAATCTTGTTGCTCACCACCTATAGATGGGAGTCATCTCATATCTGATATTATTTTATCATATCCCTTTATCATTTCTATGAAAAAACCATTAAAACTTTCTAAAACACAGATACACAACTTACATTTCTTTGACGATACCTGCCGCATATGCATCTATCACCAGTTTGTTTTAATGTACAACTATAAAATGTTTTTCTTTAGTCGACTGATATGTAAGAAGAACACTGACTGCAAAATCAGTGTCCTTCTTTCTTCCTTTACATATATTTCATAATAGTCGGCAATA
>ERZ1673739.1263-NODE-1263-length-29286-cov-5.033560_pt1 | contig 29286 bp, 23 predicted proteins | sample MGYA00580210_ERZ1673739 | MGnify/ENA primary metagenome ERZ1673739 (study PRJEB41218, sample SAMN15661749) | gut metagenome | host: Homo sapiens | place: Canada: London | collected 2015-08-20/2019-03-30 | study: EMG produced TPA metagenomics assembly of...
ATAAATCATAAATCATAAATCATAAATCATAAATCATAAATCATAAATCATAAATCATAATGAAAAAAACAATCTCACTTCTCCTGTTACTGTCTGTCATCTTCATGCCGGTAAAGGCACAAGATGTAGAAAACGTAAAGCCGGTGAAGAATGTCATTCTTCTAATCCCGGACGGGACATCACTGGCTACAGTCTCTATGGCGCGTTGGCTGCAATGGTATACCAACCCCGACAAACCGAAATTGAACATCGACCCGTATCTCTGCGGAACAGTCCGCACGCATTCTTCGAATGCCCCGATCGGCGACTCGGCTCCTACGACTTCCTGCTACATGACAGGACAACCCAGCCGTACAGGCTACGTTTCCACCTACCCGGAGAACGACGGTGACAACGATATCTACCCGACCGATCCGGCACGCGCTTTCCAACCGCTGACAACCGTCCTGGAAGCTGCCAAAATAAAACAGGGCAAATCAACGGGACTGGTTTTCACCTGCGAATTCCCGCATGCAACACCGGCCGACTGCTCCGCCCACAGCTACAACCGTGGCAAATATGAATGGATCGCTCCGCAGATGGCTCACAACGACCTGAACGTCGTGATCGGTGGCGGCGCCAGCCTGCTTCCCGAAGAGAGCGAAGCCTACCTGAAAGGTAACGGATACGGTATTTTCAAGAATGACATCGACGGTATGCGTAATTACAAAGGCAACAATATGTGGGCTTTGTTCGGAGATCGGGAAATGGCTTACGACATCGACCGAGATCCGAGCCAACAGCCATCCTTGGAAGAGATGACACGCAAGGCAATCGAAAAGTTATCCCAAAACCCGAACGGTTTCTTCCTAATGGTGGAAGGCAGCAAGGTCGACTGGGCTGCCCACGCGAACGATCCGGTCGGCATGGCCACGGATATGTTGGCTTTCGACCGTGCTTGCGGTGCTGCCCTCGAATTTGCCCGTCAGAATGGCGAGACTGCCGTAGTGATCGTTCCCGATCATGGTAACAGCGGTATCAGTATCGGCCGTGCCGACTGTAAAGGTTACGATAAACTGAGCAAGGACCAGTTGTTTCATCAGCTTTCTTTGTATAAATTGACAGCCGAAGGCTTTGCCAAGAAAGTGAACAGTGTACCGAATTCCGAAGTGCAAAACGTCTTCCGGGAATATGCCGGCTTCGAACTGACACCTGAAGAACTGGATGCCTTGAACCATTGCAAGAATTACAAAAACAGCCCGATCCCGGAAAATGAACGCTCGATCGAAGGCAAAGGCTCTTTATACAGCAGTTCGCTGACGACTTTCATGTCCAAGCTGCTTACCTCCAGAACCTGTTTCGGTTTCACAACTGGCGGCCACACAGGCGAAGAGGTGTTCCTTGCAGCTTACCATCCCGACCGTACAAGCTTACCTCTCGGTATGCACACGAATATCGAACTGAATCATTATCTCTGTGCCCTGTTCGGCATGACACACGACACGCTGGAAGAACTGACAACCGGAAACTTCGCTCCTCACACGGAAGTATTCAAAGATTTCAAATGTGAAATCGTTCCGGCTAAAGACGAGAAAGGTTCTCCTTCACTGGTCGTAAAAAACAAAAGGAAGCAGATCAACATCACGCCGTTCAGCAACATCGTGACGATCGGAAAGAAAGGCCGGGAAGAAATCCGCCTGAATTCGGTAATCGTATACGTTGACAAAAACAATACATTCTACTTGCCGACCAAACTGGCAGAATATCTGCAATAAAAATAGAGAAGAGGGTGGTGTGCACACCACCCCTCTCTCGTGAAATTTATCTTCCCCATAAACCTGTCTTCCTCCTCCAAACGCCCTATTTACATAATACACGGCAATAAGTTATAGTTATTTGTTTTTTTTCAATCATTCTTTTCTTAAAATATCTATACTGTATAAATATGGAAGATTTATATAGACATTCAGACAAATAAAACCGCTCTTTTTAAGGTACATTTGCGTCATTTTTAATGAATAAAACGAATATGACAAGAGCAAATGCAAAATGGATACGGCTGATGGCAGTTATCGGCTGTACGACTATGTGGATGGCATCCTGCAAACATGCACCGGATGCACAGATGAAAGCATCTTACGCGACGATGAAAGTTTCTACGGCAAACAAAGAGCTGACAACCCCTTATTCGGCCACGATCCGCGGTCGCCAGGATATAGACATTTATCCGCAAGTATCGGGAACGATCGAAAGGCTTTGTGTAACCGAAGGAGAGGTCGTACGGAAAGGACAATTACTTTTTGTTATAGACCAAGTTCCTTACAAAGCTGCTTTAAAGACAGCCCAGGCAAATGTGGAAGTGGCAAAAGCAGCTTTAGCTACAGCCGAACTGAACTACAACAGTACTAAAGAATTATTTGCGAAAAAAGTCGTTTCCGCTTTCAACCTGAAAACAAGCGAAAACAGCTATCTGACGGCCAAAGCACAACTGGCGCAGGCGGAAGCACAAGAAGTGAACGCCCGCAACAACCTGTCTTATACGGAAGTCAAAAGTCCGTCCGACGGAGTTGTCGGTATGTTGCCTTACCGCGCCGGAGCATTGGTCAGCGCCAGTATTCCCCAACCGTTGACAACTGTTTCCGACAATTCGAACATGTATGTTTACTTCTCCATGACCGAAAATCAATTACTGGCTATGAGCCGCCAGTACAAAAGCATGGACGAAGCGTTGAAAAACATGCCGGAAGTGTCGTTGAAACTGAATGACCAGTCTATTTACGAACAAAAAGGAAAGATCGAATCGATTAGCGGAGTGATCGATCGGAAGACCGGGACAGTCGGCGTACGTGCCGTATTCCCCAACGAATCCCGCCTACTTCATAGCGGAGCCTCCGGCAATGTGCTCATACCGCAAACTTATAAAGACTGTATCGTAATTCCTCAAGGTGCAACAGTCCGTTTGCAGGACAAGACGCTTGTCTATAAAGTGGTGGATGGGAAAGCTGTTTCCACATTGATTACTGTAGCTGAAATCAACGACGGTCGCGAATATATCGTACTTGACGGATTGAAGGTTGGCGAAGAAATCGTATCCGAAGGAGCCGGGTTAGTACGCGAAGGAACGCAAGTTAAATAAAGGATCGAAGTATGAAAGGAAATATATTTATCAAACGGCCTGTTATGGCCATCTCCATCTCCATTCTTATTTTGGCGATCGGACTAATTTCGCTCTTTACCTTGCCGGTCGAGCAATATCCTGACATTGCGCCGCCTACGGTTCACGTATCGGCAACCTATACCGGAGCGGATGCCAATGCGGTGATGAACAGTGTTATCATGCCACTGGAAGAAAGCATCAATGGTGTAGAAAACATGATGTACATGACTTCAACAGCAACCAATGCCGGTTCGGCAACGATCGAGGTATATTTCAAACAAGGGACAAACCCCGATATGGCAGCCGTCAACGTACAGAATCGTGTAACGAAGGCACAGGGTTTATTGCCTGCTGAAGTAACCCGTATCGGTGTCAGCACTCAAAAACGACAGACCAGCTTCCTGCAGATCGACGCACTTGTCAGCACTGACGGACGATTTGACAAGACCTTTCTCGGAAACTACCTCGACATCAACGTCATCCCACGTATCAAACGTATCGAAGGCGTAGGTGACGTAATGGAGTTGGGTGATACCTATAGTATGCGTATCTGGCTGAACCCCGAACGAATGGCCCAATACGGCTTGGTTCCATCGGATGTGACTGCTGTATTAGGAGAACAGAATATCGAGGCTCCGACCGGTTCGCTGGGTGAAAACTCGAAAAACGTTTTCCAATATACGATGAAATATCGTGGACGCTTGAAGAGCGTAGAAGAATTCCAGAATATCGTCGTCCGTGCTCAGGAAGACGGTTCTGTCTTACGCCTGAAAGATGTCGCTAAGGTTGAGTTGGGAACATTGAGTTACGGTTTCGACAGCCAAATGGACGGCAAACCAGCCGTGACATTCATGATTTACCAGGTAGCCGGTTCCAATGCTACGGAAGTCAACGAACGTATTGCCGCCGAATTGGAAAAGATGAAAGAAGAATTGCCTACAGGTATGGAATTCATCACGATGATGAGCTCCAACGACTTCTTATTTGCTTCTATTTATAATGTAGTCGAAACACTGATCGTGGCGATCATCCTCGTAATCCTCGTGGTGTATTTCTTCCTGCAAGACTTCAAGAGTACCTTGATCCCGTCTATTTCAATCATCGTTTCGTTGATCGGTACATTCGCCTGTCTGACCGCAGCCGGATTCACGATCAACATTCTGACCCTGTTTGCCCTGGTGCTTGCCATCGGTACGGTAGTGGATGACGCGATCGTAGTGGTAGAAGCCGTACAGGCGAAATTCGATGCGGGTTACACCTCGTCCTATCAAGCAACGAAAGATGCGATGGGTGACGTGACGATGGCCGTTATCTCTTGTACCTGTGTGTTCATGGCCGTGTTCATACCGGTAACTTTCATGGGCGGTACTTCTGGTATTTTCTACACACAATTCGGTGTGACGATGGCAACCTCCGTAGGTCTTTCCATGATCTGTGCATTGACGCTCTGCCCCGCCTTGTGTGCTATGATGATGCGCCCGAGCGATGGAAACAAGAGTGCCAAAAGTTTCAACGGACGTGTACGTGCAGCCTACAATGCCTCTTTCAATGCCGTGTTGGGCAAATACAAAAAAGGCGTCATGTTCTTTATTCACCACCGCTGGATGGTATGGGCCGGAACGATCGCATCCATTATTCTGCTGGGATGGCTTATCAGCAATACCAAAACAGGTCTTGTCCCGCAAGAAGACCAAGGGACCATCATGGCAAACGTGGCCATTGCTCCGGGTAGCACATTGGAAGAAACGGGCAAGGTGCTGGACAAAGTAGAGAATATCCTGAAGAACACGCCCGAAGTAGAACACTACGCCCGCGTAGCTGGCTACGGCTTCCTGGCTGGTCAAGGTACTTCCTACGGTATGGCAATCATCCGTTTGAAAAACTGGGATGAAAGAAAAGGGGCCGAACATGTTTCCGACGCAGTAGTAGCCCGCCTAAACGCACAATTCGCCCAAATCAAAGAAGCGCAGATATTCTGCTTCCAGCCGGGTATGATTCCGGGCTACGGTCTGGGTAACTCTATCGAGTTGAACTTGCAGGACCGTACAGGTGGAGATATGAGCACTTTCTACGGCAACGCCATGCAGTATATCGGAGCTTTAAACCAGCGCCCAGAAGTTGCAATGGCTTATACTTCTTATGCAATGAACTTCCCGCAGATATCGGTCGATGTGGATGCAGCCAAATGTAAACGGGCAGGCATTTCACCTTCGATGGTTCTCGACGTATTGGGTAGCTATTGTGGTGGTGCATACGTTTCCAACTACAACCAATTCGGGAAAGTATACCGTGTGATGTCACAAGCCTCACCTGAATATCGTCTTGACGAACAAGCCCTGAACAACATGTTCGTCCGCAACGGGACGGAAATGGCTCCGCTCAGCCAGTTCGTAACCCTGAAACGGGTACTCGGACCTGAAGTATCCAATCGTTTCAACCTCTTTAGCTGTATCACGGTCAATGTGAACCCGGCACCGGGATATTCCACGGGTGAAGTACAACAGGCCATCGAGGAAGTGGCTGCCCAAATGCTGCCGACAGGATACGGGTACGAATATGGCGGTATGGCACGTGAAGAGGCCAATACGGGAGGCTCGCAGACACTCTTTATCTATGCGGTCTGTATCTTGCTTATCTACTTGATTCTGGCTTGTCTGTACGAAAGTTTTCTTGTGCCCTGGGCCGTTATCCTGTCTGTTCCGTTCGGTTTGATGGGTTCATTCCTGTTTGCCAAACTGTTTGGATTGGAAAATAACATCTACTTGCAGACCGGTGTAATCATGTTGATCGGACTTTTGGCCAAGACGGCAATTTTGATTACTGAGTTCGCCATCGAACGCCGTCGTAAAGGGATGGGGATCGTCGAATCGGCTTATTCGGCCGCACAAGCCCGTTTACGTCCGATTTTGATGACCGTACTTACGATGATCTTCGGTATGCTTCCGCTTATGTTCGCATCCGGAGCCGGAGCCAACGGTAACAGTTCATTAGGAACAGGTGTTGTCGGCGGTATGGCGGTCGGGACATTGGCATTACTGTTCGTCGTGCCGGTATTCTACATCATTTTCGAATACATGCAAGAAAAAATCCGTCCGCCGATGGAAGTTGAAACCGATATGCAAGTTGCGTTGGAAAAGCAAAAGAGCCAAACCGAACGTGACGGTTTAAACAATGAAAATAAATAAGGTATGAAGAAAATAATCGTATTAACAACCGCAACCGCCCTGTTGAGCAGTTGCGGCATATACACCAAATATCAACCGGCCGAGACGACTCCGGACAACCTGTACGGAGAAGAGGTGGCTGTCGATGATACGACCAACTTCGGTAATGTGAACTGGCGGGAACTTTTTACGGACCCGCAGTTACAGGCTCTTATCGAACAAGGGTTACAAAACAACACCGATCTCCGGTCCGCCCAATTGCAGATCGAGGAAGCGGAAGCGGCGTTAATGTCGGCAAAACTTGCTTTCCTTCCTTCGTTCGCACTTTCCCCGCAAGGAACGATCAGCAGTTTCGACGGTGGGAAAGCGACAAAGACATACACGCTGCCAGTCACAGCCAGTTGGGAACTGGACATCTTCGGACGTCTGCGCAATGCCAAGCAACAGGCCAAAGCACTGTATGCCCAAAGCAAGGACTACCAGCAGGCTGTGCGTACCCAGTTGATCGCCGGGATCGCCAACGTATACTATACATTGTTGATGTTAGATGAACAGTTAGCCATTTCGCAACAGACAGAAGAAGCCTGGAAAGAGACGGTGGCTTCTACCCGTGCATTGATGGATGCCGGATTAGCTAACGAGGCGGCCACTTCCCAAATGGAAGCGGCTTACTACAGCGTACAGACTTCCATTCTTGACTTGAAAGAGCAGATCAACCAAGTCGAAAATAGTCTCGCCCTATTGCTCGCTGAGACACCGCGCCGCTACGAACGTGGAAAGCTGGCCGACCAGCGGCTCCCGGAAGACGTAGCAGTCGGCGTACCGATGCAAATGTTATCGAACCGTCCCGATGTACGTGCTGCCGAACGTTCGCTGGAACAAGCATTTTACGCGACCAACCAGGCTCGTGCCGCTTTCTATCCTTCCATCGTACTGAGTGGAAGTGCCGGATGGACCAACTCGGCAGGGAGTATGATCGTCAATCCAGGCAAATTCCTGGCTTCGGCAGTCGGCTCACTCACACAACCGTTGTTCAATAAAGGACAGATCATGGCCCAATACCGCATCGCCAAAGCACAGCAGGAAGAAGCAAGCCTGTCTTTCCAGCAAGCCTTGCTGAATGCCGGCAGCGAAGTCAACGACGCTTTAGTCGCCTGCCAGACAAGCAAGGCCAAGACCCTTTTGTTCGAAAAGCAAATCCAATCCTTGGAAAAAGCATTGGAAAGCACCTCGTTGCTGATGGAACATGGTACGACGACCTATCTGGAAGTGCTGACCGCCCGCCAGTCCTTGTTGAGTGCACAGCTGTCACAAACAGCTAACCGGTTCACCGAGATACAAAGCGTGATCAACCTTTATCAAGCTTTAGGCGGCGGTAGAGAATAAGAAAACATTTTTTATCCATAAAAGCCAAAAACCTTCTAAACCGGACCTTTTACCTATTCCATAGGACCTGTTTCAGAAAAAGTATCCAAACTTCAACGAAACAGGTCCTTTTTTATCAAATGAAAAATAAGCGGAGCCATGACATTGTCTATTCATTTTTTTATACTTTTGTGGGCATAAGACAGAATATACACAACAATGAAAAGTAAAAGTTATTGTTCAATTATTAGCTAATACACCGTATTTTCACGTGAACAAAATATCAATAATTTACTAATAACCAAACATTTAATTATACAATTAAAATCTTTCAGCTAATTAAATAATCCAAACACGTACATATAAAATATCTTTTTGACGTACTTTTGTGTACTATTTTTTTTACAAATGTTTTACAGCGCACGATTATGGCTACATTCAAATTTTTGGTACTCCCGCATCAACGGAAAGAAGATGGTACATATAACGTAAAAATCCGTATTACACAGAAAGGCAAGTCCAAATACATCAAGACCAGCCACAATGTATCAGCTTCAGATATTATAAAAAAGAAAGACAACGGAAAAGAAAAAATCAAGATCAAGAATCAAGCCGTAATCGACCTAATGGAAGAGATGATATTAGGATTTAAGAAAAAATTGACATCCGCAGGTGTTGAAGCAGAACACTGGGATGTTGATCGAATTGTGGAGTACTTGACTACAGAGGAAAAGAATTTCAGTCTGAATTTCATTTCCTATGGACGAAAAATAGCGGATGATCTTGAGCAAGATGGAAGGTTGGGTACAGCAAAGAACTATCGGATAGCCATAAATGCGCTTGTCAGGTTTATCGGAAAAGAAGAACTCGACATAAACCTTATTACAGCATCTTTTATGAGGGCGTTTGAGAAGTTTCTGAAAAACGAACCTTCTTTTAAGGGGCGTCGCGATGGTGGATCAAAACCTACTGATAAGCCTAAAGGTAAACGGAGCATATCTCTTTACACATCACAAATCAAAACACTACACAACCTCGCTAAAAATGAATATAACGACGAGGACAGAGGAATCATACGCATCCCATTTTCCCCGTTCTCAAAATACAAAATCGCACCAGTTCCCAAAAGTGAGCATCGAACATTGTCTATAGACCAAGTGCAGCAAATAATAGATCTTCCGTATAAACAAAATGCTCGCAATGGAGGTCAGCCTGTTTTCAATTTAGCGAAAGACCTATTTATCTTATCATTTGCGATGATGGGCATGAATAGTGCTGATTTCTATAATGCTCCTACCGCCGAAAACGAAATTATTACCTATCAAAGGACTAAGACACGCACAAGGCGTGAAGATAAGGCAGAAATGAAGGTCAGGATTGAACCGGAAATAAAAAGCCTGTTTGAGAAATACTCCGACCCATCTGGAGAGAAAGTCTTTATTTTTCATAAGTGGTATAGAAGTTCAGAGAATTTCAATAAATCAATAAATAAAGGATTAGATGAGATAGGAAAAATAATAGAGGTTCCAGATCTGAATTATTATTATGCCCGCCATACGATGGCAACGTTAGCAGCAAATAAGGCTGGAATTGATATTGCCAGAGTTGATGAAATGCTAAACCACTCCGATTCAACTTTAAAGCTGGCTCGTGTGTATATCGAACGGGACTACAGTGTGCTTTGGGAAGCCAACAGGAAGTTGTTATCCTTGTTTAAATGGGATGGCCTAAAATAAATCAGATCGATCAATTAAGCTTATCCGAAAAAGCCAAACGTATTTTTGCTTGGAAATTTTTTGCAGGAGAGTCTTTCGCTGATTGGCCAGGGACGGAAAACAGGAAAGAGTTGTATGAGGTTTACAAAAGGGTCTTCAATGCGGTGATGGATAAGAAGGATGGGAAACTGCTGTTTTGAGAATAGCACGACATTCAAAATAGGACAATATAAGGCCATTGTCCTATTTGAATGTCGTGTAAGCAAACTGAAATTATTCTTCTACAAACAGATTAAGTTTTCCGTTTGATTCACCAAGCTCTTTATTTTGATATATTGCCATTAGTAACTATATTTACAACTTTTTTCCCCTAAAAGCAAAATGCGAAAAATTTATAAATCAATCATGAATACATTAGATCAAGAAGCACCAGAGTATATCTATAAATATGGGACATGGGATGATATTTTGTTCCGGAGACTTATAACTGAACAAGTAGCTTATTTTGCATCCCCTGAAATATATGGAAAAGAACAGGATATAATTCATAAAATTGATCGTTGTGTCTTAGATGAAAATAACCGATTACAATTTTATAGAGATCATTACAAAAAGCAGTATCCAGATTGTTCTGAAGATGAAATTTGTCGAATGGCAAAAAATGCCTTAAAAAACAATATCATAACAAAAGATAAACTATCTGAGTTTGAACAATATTGGCAAAAAATATACTATGAACTTATTGGTGTATTTTGCACAGGACGAACCCCTTATGAAAAAATACTATGGAGAGATTTTGGAAAAAAGGCAAAGGGGGAAAATTCCATTAGTGGTATATGTATTCAAATTGATCGGGAACTGGCTTTTTCTGGCTTGTTTGGTACAGGGAAAAAAACAGACTACGGCTCTCCTGTTTCATTCAATCCCCTTCTTATATTTCAATCTGACACAGAAGCAATAAAATATGCAAGAGAGTTTCTATTTACTTTACCTGCTGATTTTTGCGAAGAAAATGAATATCGAATTATTCGATTGTTTACAAAAAATGAAAGCAGAGAGATTCCAATTCCTAAAGAATCAATCAAGCTAATCATATTACATCCTAAAATGGGACCAACAAAAATAAAAGAGATAAAAGAAAGTGTCCAATCCATTCTCCCAGATACAGAAATTAAACAACTGAAAAAAAGAGGTTCCGAATATAATTAGTTTCAATATAGCGGTTACAAAACCGCTATATATTATCTACGTTTCTTTATCAACCATATAATCACACAGCCAACTCCAAGCAATAGTAATCCAGAGAGAACGCCAATTGCCCAACCACCAACGTCCATTTTAAATTGCTCCCATTTGGTAAGTTTTCGCTCAACCTCTACAGGGACTTCAATCTTACGATCTACAATTATTTCCTTAGATGGTAAATATATTGTGTCTGGCTTGACTTTCATGTTGGCTATCACCTGTCCTAAACTGTCAATCTTGAACTGTAACTCAACATTCTTGGAATTAGCGATATCAAGCCAACGTAAGATCACTTTTCCATTCTCATCACATTCCATTAAGGCACGGATAGAGGCGCTATCGGCTGGCATGGGGTAAGGAATCAATTTGTCTATGTAAATTGAATCAGTACTGCTTCCAATCGGAATATATCTAATCCGTGCACGGCAAGAAGTAAACAAACTGAATAGAGCCACTATTAGTAGCCCTATCAATCCATATATTAATTCATCTTTATCTTTTTTATCCATCATAATAAGTTCCACCCGGCAATAACATCCGACATATCAGCATCTCTCCCATTCTCCATACGGCTCATACCTGCCACTATCCGAATCATCTGTTCCCGATTATTTACATTGATCGGATCATCGGCTGGTATTCCTGCGTAATCAGATACGACCTTAATATATTTTTCCGTATGGTTCTCTTTCGGTGGAGCCCAACGTGTAATCATCTTTCGAATCGTGTTCAAATGGTAATTTTTGCAGTAGCTTCGCAATATCTTGAATATAGCCCGATAGCCGTGCGCCATTGAATCGAACTGCTTAAAAGACTTGTCTTTACTCGGCCTAATCTCCCCCTGAAACAGGTCATTATTGATACGGATGTTTCCGGGGTTGTTGTTCCTTAATCCTCTGGGTAATTCTTTCTTCATTTTTATCCTCCTTTATTAATAACCGTTCTGCGGTTCACGATCACCGCATTTCTTTCTCTCACATCTTTTCATGGCAAGTTCAAGCTTGACATCCGAATAGCTCTCTTTCAAAGTAAAAAGCTCATCCTGTACCTGTCGAAGCCTTCCGGTTTGTTCTACAAAACGTTCTTCTTTTTCTGATAGCTGTTTTTGCAGGAACTCGTTATACTCACGTAAAGCCTTGAACTCCTCCACATCGGCATGGGCGTCCTCGATACGGGCGTTTGTCTTCCGGTTCGTATAGAAGCTAATCCCCCATTTTATCGCCTCGAATCCTCCTAACGTCCCGATTATTGTTAGTATATCGGTTAATTCTACATTCACTTTACACCTCCTTCCGTTTTTATTTGATCATCTTTGTTACGAGTTTTTTCATTGCCATAAGGCAGTGTTTGTTATTTCTCCGCCTCCGGTCTGTGATAGATGGGAGGCGGATTTTTATATTATTCGCCCGGTTGCTCCTCTTTTAGCGGTTCATCCAAAATTTTGACATACGTCGGCATCGTGAACTCAGAGAACATGCCGTTGCGATCTATGAAGTCAACACGTTGTTTGAGGTATTGAAGTTCTTCATCAGTCAAAGCTATATCTGTTGTTTCCGTTATGGCCGCTGCATCAGTAAATCCGATGTTGATTTGACCACTCCCCATATCCTTGATAACGATACGCTTCTGATCAACCTCCGAGATCGCTATCTTACTGTCTATCGATACTTTCAGTTCCATGTTTTTTCTCGTGTCAAACTGTGGTAACACGGTGTTGAGTATTAATACTCTGTCTTTCAATGTTAGTTCCATATTGTATGTTTTTATGATTGTTTGCATTGTAATTAATAATGTCTATTGAATAGATACCATCCCTGGTTAAAATAAGCGAACGTTGCACAGTCACCCTTATTCATGTCAAGTGTCATGCTGTTGCCGTTATTGTCCAACAATGGTGTATCAGAGTTTTCTGGTTCTATTCTGATACCTTCGGAAGAGAACTTCGCCACGATCACATGCACAAAAATCACGGAATTGAAACCGACTTCGCTCCACGAATCTCCGTATTCCGGGTGGACTTCTCCCATTTTCTTTGTGATCGTCGACCGGGAAGGGAGATAGACGCTAAGATACGTACTGGTACTGAAGACGAACGTGTCCCGATAACCGATGTTCAGGACGATTGTATCACTCTTGTCCGACGAGGGTGCATAACGGGCAGTCGAGATCGATCCGTTGACCTTTAAACCTCCAATGCAGTATAACGCATAGTTGCGCCGTCCACCATGAACATCTATCACAGCCCCATAATTTATATCGTTGTGATTAGTTGTATACTCAAGGCGCATCAAAGCACTTGTTCCCCCAAGCGTAGACGGCAAGGTATTTAGACCAAGGCCGGCCCATTTACCGGAAGATGAAAATCCCAAAAACGCATTACTTCCTGATGAATAAAGGAAAAATTTAGAAGACGATTCACCGGAATAGCGGTTATCCGAGAATAGTCCTCCAGACTCCATCCTGAGTCCTCCGATGTAGGCATCCCCATTTTGATAAACTTTAAACGGAGCATTTGCAGGTGTTGCATTTCCAGCCCAGATTCGAACAGAGTTTCCGGCAGTTCCACCTCCCGATAACCCGGCAAGTTTTTCTCCATTTGAATTTGCTATATAGATACTTCCTCTACTTTCCACGTTTCCATTGCTTTCTACCCGGAATGTCGGATCAGTGGGTGGTTGCCCTTTCGCCCCGGCTGTTCCTCCCGACCAAATACGGATTGTACCAGACGCCGACATTCCACCTGTGCTTCCAAAAGCGATCGCACCCGTAGTTATGAGTCCGCCATTGATCTTCGTTATTGTATTGTCATACTTTGAGGCAAGGACCCATTTAGAACCGCTATATCTATAGATATTCTCCCCATTCACCCATAAGTCATTCGTTCGCATACCCGATGTTGGATCCGTCGTTTGATAAAATACCCTTGCCTTGTTATTTGCAGTCAATTGGGCGTTGTTGGCTGCATTCGACGCATTCTCTGCATCCGTCAGGGCATCATTTACCCCATCATACAACGGTTGAAGGTTAGGACGGTCGGAAATGTTATTATAACCGGATGTTCCGGATTTGAATATCACAGGTCCGGTTATAGTCCCATTCACCAGATCAATCACCAATCGGGCTAACTTGTCCTTTATCAATCCTGTCGTGATCGTCTGGCCGGCAATCTCAGTGTATCCATAATTCGGAAGCCAAGAGCGTACGCCATCCTCCGGAGTATTGAGCACCCCTACCCAGAAATGATAGAACCCTGTTTCATCCTCTAACTTTATCTGCCGTTCACTGACATATATCGAGCCATTTGTTCCTTCTTTTGGACATTTGGCATAAACATAATAGGCAAGCGAATTATTCAGCCGGAAAGAAGCCGCCGGAATAGCCCATTCGCGGATTTCCTCGCTAACGGTAAAGTGTACTAACTTTCCTGTCGTATTCTTGAAATAGTTGGCATCATTGTCCGCATTCGGAATAAACTTCATTCCTATAAGCTCCATCTGCTGGGAATTGGTACCGACGATAAGTTGCGCCGTATGCACGGCCAACGGCTTGATAAGTTCAGTGAAATAATCCCCTTCCGGGTCAAACATCATGCCCAAAGTTTCCATCACGTCCCGCCATGAACGTTTCGTATGTTCCCGAACCGGCTTAACCGCATCCTCAATCTCTTCCGGCACTTTATTCACATCATCCACCAGATCCTTAAAACCATTCGATTCAAGGAAATCGGACAAGGTAAGTTCATACCGGTATGAAGGTGTACCGTCTTTCTCGATATACCTTTTTATTTTGGTAACACGAATCTCTCGATCGATATCCAACTGTTCGGAATATACGCCAACCATCTGGCCACAGGCGATAAAGATGTTTTGCAAACGAAAAACAATTTCATCACATTTTCCTCGTAACTGGATGCGTTTCTCGCACTTGCCATCCAACCATGCTTGCGCCTCTTCCTGTAGCTGTAATGAAGCGTTATCCCTGTAGCTTTGCGGCATTTTCAGGCCGGTAAGGATAAACTTGTCACCGACAGAAAAATTAATGTCACCGGGGACTTTCAAGGCGTTTTCCTGGTCATTCTGCTTTAGTTTGAACTGTTTCAAGTCATTGTCCCAACTATCTTCGACGATTGCAAGGTCATAGCCGGCCAAGCCGCCATCCTGGAATGTAACGATCACTTCCACCCCGTCCAACAGACAATCGGTAAGATTAAAATCCATACCGGAAGCTCTCAGAGTGTAATCGTCGATCTTTTCTGTTACGGCAAACTCTCCTTTCGGAAAGATATGGTCGAATTGCATGGACTTTTCTATCCGGCCGTACTTCTCTACATTCTTTTCGATAGAAAGCAGACCATCAGGCAGAAGAAGATAATCCGCGCCATAATCGGGACCGAGATTCTTATCTGAACCGTATGGATAAAGAACCGTTACTGGTGGCGTATCATCAACAGCGGACACTTCCAGTTCGGTAAAACCCATTCCTTCGCCCTGTGCCAAGACAAGGCCGTTGCTTGAATACTCCCTCCTGCCGATATTTATTGTCTGGCCGGATATCCAGTATTCCGTATCCAATTCTTTAATGAGTTCGTCAAGTACCGTCCCGACTTTCTTATCTTTGAAAGAAAGGGTAATCATCCGGGATTCGATACAGGATCCGGCCACCCAACCAGATCCTGTACGGTTCATGTTTTTGACAAATAGGGTTAGCCAGTCACGGGCGGTACCGGTGTAATAGTCGAAGTTCTTTTTCCGCTCCGGTGTACCATGAAGGAAAAACTCTGCATCCAAAAGGTCATACCGACTTGAATAGAACTGAACGGTATATTCCCAACCAAGAGATGTCTCCCTTTTCGTCACCTTCTCGTTATGCCGGACCTTGTATTTTGTCCCTTCAAAGTCTATATAGTCGTTGATCTGAAGCTCTACCACATTACGGGAAAGAAAATTCAGGATAAGAGTGTCCTCTCCCATGATCTCTTCGACCGTATAACTATTATCCTTCAGATAAACGTCACAAACTACCGTATTTCCGCGCTTTATTTCCATACTGCTAAATAACCTACTTATTTTTAGGCAATAAAAAACACGGCAACCGGATATATGACATTTTACCGGTTGTCGTGTTTTAATATATAAGGTAGATGTTCTGTTTATGGTAGATTTCTAAAGCGCAAGTCCACACGCGCCAAAAGTCGTAGACAACGCTGCAATCTCACACCAGAACATCGGCTTCGTTGATACAAAGTCCTGCCATATATTACCACTCAACCGTTTACTCATGCCTATTACCGTGTAAACGATAAAAGCCAGCCACACCGGAATAAGAACCCACCAGAAAGACGTGCAGCCAACCCATAGCTGAGAAGAAAGCAACGTCAATGCCGCCGATCCACAATGAATGCGGTTTATCCAAGTGTCTTTGAAATCAGGAGCCAAACCGACACCAATCAAACCGATACAGGCTGCGATCGCCAGCAACCGCATAGTAAAGGTTGTACTCATTTCCCAAATGACCGGGAATAGGAACATAGCCGTCAGTGCCATGCTTGCTCCAAAGATCAATTTATGATCAAGAGTATAATACGTCGCACTAATTGAGTACGGTACACCTTTTGCCTTTATACAAACTGCTGCCATATAAACTGCGATAACCAAAAAAGAAATAATTAATAATAACATGATTTTCAAACTTTATTGTTTAACTTTGTTTCCGGAGACCCTCGGTCCCCCTAATTTTCTTTTTTTACAGCCTCCAATCTGTGATAGCCTGGAGGCTGTTTTATTATTCTTTCGCCACCGAACATTTTATATCTCCATTTGTTTTAAAAGAAAATACCCAACCTGGGGTTGGCGATTATCAATAATTTTTTCTGAATATACATTTGCTGTCTTTCTGCTGTGACAGCCCAAAGACAGTGTCACTAATTTATTAATACGGCCTTGCAGGCGGAGTGAAGTTTGATGTCCAACGGGCAATATTACTGATGCGAAACTCGTCAATCATACCGTTCAGATACAATCCATAATCCCGATATTTTCCGATCATTAAAGAACTATAGTACCCTGAAACCATCGTTGATGTGAAACCAGACGCATACACTCCATTTACATACACTTTCCAATATCGAGATTGTGACCTGACGATCGCAAGATGAACCCACTGATCCCGTGGCATCGTAAAATAGCATATTGCATCCCCTCGGGTTCCACCATACTGCAATCCAAAGAAAATGCGTCCGTCTGATTCCTCCATTATATCAAAGCTGTAACTTCCATAAGCAACGCCTTTTGACATTATACCGTTTTTCACACCACTTTTCAGTTTAATCCAAAAATCGACGGTATAGTTTGGATATAGGGACTCGTTTATGGCATTCGTTCCACTTATCTTTACATACCCGTTTCCTGAAAACGAAACGCAATTCTTGAATTTTCCCACTACATAGGACATATTACTACCAACATAAGGCTTGCCTGAGGCTTCATCTTTCAATGATCCATCAAAATGTAGCAACAGCAAAGTATTCCTGTCTACTTTCTTCCGTCCCATCATCGATCTTATCATACCAACCTCCTTTCCGCCGAAAGTCGGTCAGATACTTTAGTTAAGAGGTGTTTACCCCCCCCGTTAACATTTGTAAACAATTATTTCTCATGACTTTATCTCCTATTTTTTAGTCGTTAATATCTTGTTTCATCTTTTTCAACGGCAGATCATTCTTCGTAAGCCCAATAGCGGATCAGGACAGTGCCATCACCGCCGTTACCGTAAGTACCACAACCGCCACCACCGTAACCGCCACTTTTTCTATTGCCATTTCCAGTTCCGCATCCTTTGTCGTAATCGGATTCTCCACCCATGCCCCCATTTATATTTCTGTCTGAACCACCACCTCCGGCATTTCGTTTCCCAGTAGGTTCGCCAAAATCGCGGGTTGTATGCCTTTGACCCTTTCCTCCGCCATATAGGGAACCAGCTGGATAGAGAGAGCCATTTTCATTGCGGCCGCCGATTCCGTTAGATCCATCAGAACCCGCTTTAGCCGTATCTGAATCATCTCCTGCTCCGCCACTTCCGCCGTTGCCACCAGTATATGCTCCGGCATTACTTCCGCCTGGATAACCATTACCCGCACCATTTCCGCCATTAGCTCTATAACTTGAATTTAAGAATTGAGAGTATCCACCGTTGGGGGCAACTTCAGAATACCCTCCAATTCCTCCTTTCCCAACTGTTATCGGAATTGACTGACCCGGTGCAACAGAGATAGCATCACCGTCTCTCCATCCGGATGTATCTTTTTTGAAGGTTTTAGTATAGCCGCCACCTCCACCGCTTCCATTATGTCCTGCACCCCCTCCTCCGACAAGAAACACATCAACCTCCCTACATCCTTTAGGTACGATCCAGGTATAATTCCCGGCAGGATAGAACCTCTTGGTGAACAACTGCAACTTCTTCCGTCCCATCATCGATCGTCTCATCTACGCCCTCCTTTCTTACGATAAGAGGTCGTAACTTCTTTATTTAGAGAGCATTTTACCCCCCCCCGTTTAACTTTTAATAACATAATCTGTTTCATTGCTTTACCTCCTGTACAATTGTGGGCAAGTCTTTCAAGTCGTTCGGATAACCTGTAACGGTTGTCAGAATGCAGAGATAGATCACACCGTATTGTTCATAATATTTGTCTTTCTCGAATGCCATACCCTGCACGTATGGAATAGGATCATCAAGCGTGCCTGCGTGCTCATCTTCAACGATCTTATACAGTGAAGCAGTTTCTATGCCCGGTTTCCAGTCGGCTTGCAGCTTGTGCTTTTGTATCACTTCAAACAAAGTGTCGCTTTCTCCTTCCACTACTCGAAGCCGGAAGCCTATTTCAACTTCCTTGCCAAACTCCGCATTTTTCTCACCCCAAATGGGGAATAAGACCTGCATCTCCAACGCTTGGCTGGCTGTGAGAGACACGCTGTTCATCATCGCACGGGCAAAGGTCACTGCCTGCGCTTCCGGGGATTTAGCGATTGCCTTATCTGCTTTAGTTTGCAAGGCTGCCGTTGTTGTATGGATCATTTCAGGATAGCCTTCCACCACGATAGCTTCGACCTCCTCGGCTGTTTGGGCGGCATCGATACGGGATAGCAAGCCGTCTGTCACCTTGGCGCACTGCTCCGAATAGTCCGCTATTTCGTCAAGAGCAACCGTTAAGATATTCGAGGCGTACAGATGACCGCCTACTTCGACTTCTTCCTGCCGGCCACACTTGTCTTTCAGACGAAGCGTATCACCGGCATAGGCATCCTGTTCGTCGATGTAGTAATGATGGATGTCTTTGTCGTAGATTTCCTGCCGTTTGGCATCACGGGCACGCCAGAGCAGTTCTTCCGGTGTCGGCTGTGGTTCCGGTGTCAGTGCCATATACCAACACTCGAGCGGTGATGCCTCCGGATAGTCGTTATGATACTGTTCCTGCTCTTCACTAAGCAGGAGATAAGCGCCATCTTCGTAATTTTCGATATTGTCGCCAACAAGATAGGAATCAGGCAATTCTTGTTCCAATTCCAAAAACTGAATGTTTTTTTGAATATACAGCATATTGTCTTATTTATATTTCATGTAACGAAGTATTATGATACCGGAACCGCCTGCGCCAGAATAGCATCCTCCTGAGACATTGGAACCACTTATATAAAAAGAACCTCCTCCTGAGCCCGTATTGGGTTCTCCATTAGTAGGTCTTCTCGAAATATCTCCGACATAACCGATACCACCGCCACCTGGTGCTGATCCGGAACTATATTCTCCACCACCTCCACCACCTCCGGCGTACAATTTATTATTGAACGGGCATCTGGTAGTACTCCCTTGACCGATTCCAGGCATATCACCTGCTCCATTAGAACCATCACTTCCACCAATATATCCTGCCGTCTTTTCTGCAGGTCTTCCACTACCACCACCTGATCCCCCATCGCCCCCTATTCCGGAATATCGACCTCCATTTCCGCCAAGAGCTTTTATTGAATTAGATTTAAACCAGGACTCTGACCCTGGAAGACCATTCTTCTGATCATCGTAAGCAGACATCGAAACTACACGATCTCCCCCTTTCCCTATTGAATAGCTAACAACACTTTCTGGAGTAACAGGCACATCAAGATATGTTTTAACATACCCCGATCCGCCCCCTCCACCACCTCTTTCAGGGCCTGACGATGCACCAGAGCCACCGCCACCAACAATGAATACATCAACAAATTTACAACCAGCTGGCACCATCCATGTACCGGATGATTTTAACTCTTCCACAACTTCTACCAATTCTCTCTTTCCCATCATCACCCTTCTCTTCATCTCTCACCTCCTTTCATTATACTCTCACGACAATTATCCCATGTTCTTTTTTCAGCGATACCCCTGTGGCTTTACCAGCTGGCAGTTCAACGCTTGTTTCCTCCGATTGCCAGCCCGAACCGTTTGGGATCGGTTGGTTAATCGTTGATCCGGTGTTGTTCTTAATGGACAGATAAAACTCCTGCATCTCAGGAACGCTTCCTATATTCGCAAAGTTGATCGCCTGCACAGATGTACTCGAATAGGTAAAACGCAAGTTATACGGTGATGAAGGAAGAGCCGCCAGAGACTCGACATCGACATACTCTTTCAACCTCAAAGAGTCCGATACCTTCGTTTTCTCTTCATTGCTGTAATTATTGTCGGTATGGACATAAGCAGCGTCCTTGACCGTATGGTCGTCATTCTGTAACTGGGATAGCCTTGTCGGAATCGCCTGCTGGACGTTTGTGATGCTCTGGTTCAGCCCGGCGATGATCCCTTGCAACGTCTGTGTGTCCTCTACGTTGGCAAGGAAAGCGATGATCTCGTTAAATGACTCGATGGCACTCGATGCGTCACCCGAAACGAGCGTGTTGACTTGCTGCTGCAAGGCTGTCAGCGCGTTCCTGATTTCCGTGTCGTCGTAGCTTTCCCCGTCCTGTCCTTCGGCTACCACCCCCGTATCTTCTTCGCCTATTTTCCAATGCTTGGTTTCCGGATCGATCGAAGGAACCGGGGCATCGTTTCCCCGAAGGTTCGGGGTGTCGAACTTACCTTCAGCCGTCGTGATCGTCAGGATATAGGTCGTGGCATCATTCGTTTTAACCGTGACCTTCACCTCCTGCATGACGGCCGGCAGCTGGGCAAACGTATGAACGCCATCAGCCAGCTTCATGTTGAATTTACCGTTTTCCAAACGTTCAAATAACCAGACTGATGCAGGATAGACGGTTACGTTATCGGCCCATTCGGCGGTCGTCTGTTCGATCTGTTGATAAATAAATGCACCTTTCTTACTCATTGCTCAAATATCCTTGTTTTATCGTTCGTACTGATTCATTGTAATAATTGGCTCCTGTCAGATAAACATTACCGGGCAAGGCTGTACCGCTGCCGGATTCCTGCCACGAGGCTTTTCCCCCGGCAAGATCATAAAGCCGGTAGAATACATATTCGCCATCTTCCGCTACACGCACTTCATCGCCGATACGAAAGTTGATGGTTGTACCGTCGGTATTGACATAGCTCAATGTATTTTCGTCCGGGATAGCCTCCAACGTCGGGATCTCCGGTTTGTTCTTGATGTAGTTCTTATTGACAGGATCGGTAACGTTCCAGTCGGGTTGCAGTCCACTGATGACTCCTTCGGCGGCTTCGGCTGCACGATTGGCGCGGTCGGCGGCTGTGTTGGCCTTGCCGGTTGCGACTATGGCATCTTCCTTTGCTGTATTAGCAGCCAAAGCAGCCGTATCCGCCAGTCCTGCCTTTTCATTGGCCAGAGTAGCGGCAACATTGGCTGTATTTGCCGCCTTGTCTGCATTTTCTTTTGCCGTGTTTGCGGCCAAAGCTGCATCCGTCGCCGATTTTGTAGCAGTCTCGGCAGAAGCTATGGTATCATCCGCACGCTCTACAGCCGCATTAGCATTTTCGGCGGCAGTTGTAGCCGAGGATGCTGCTTCATTCGCTTTATCTGTTGCGGTATTGGCATTTAATGTTGCCGTGTCAGCTTTTCCTGCGGCATCATTGGCCTTTCCTGCGGCTATATTGGCTTCAACAGTTGCTTTATCTGCTTCTTCCTTTGCCATATTGGCTGAAGCTGCTGCGGTATCGGCATTCTCGGCTGCGGTATTGGCTATACCGGCTTTTTCCTCCGCCAATGCAGCGGCAGCAACAGCCAATTTGGTCGCTGCATCAGCATCTCCGGCAGATTGAGTTGCTTGACCAGCTGCGGCATTTGCTAAAGCTGCGGCATCATTTGCAGCCTTGGTTGCCGCCTCTGCGCTCACTTTTGCGGTGTTTACATTCGATATAGCAGTATTAGCTTCCTCCTTAATTTGGGACATCTGTTCACGAACCTCTTTTGCCGCATCCGTTGCCGGCTTCATAAGTTCGGCCTTATCAGTCTCTGTCAGATCAGAAAAATGCAGTTTCAATTGATCCACTTCTGCTGGTGTCAGATCGGAAAACTTCATTTTCAATTCTTCACGGTCGAAAATATCCACGTATGCACTATCCGGCTCACCTTCGTATTTCATTTGAAGCGTACCGTTCAACTTTCGAAAAACCGGCTTCTCTCCTTTCGGCCCACGAATTTTCTCAATTTCCAACAGATTCTGCCAAGCACCATTAGCTCCTTGTTTCCAAAGGATGTATTTATCGTTTATCCCTAAAAACGCACTAAGACCGGGATCGCCCTGTTTACCTTTCATTGCAGAGGGCAAAGCACGCTTAGGTCTCCCACCCTGAATGATCAGGATCATATCATTATCGGTTATTGTTCCGGCTGCCGGAAGCAAATTAGCCCTGATTATTTCAAATTCTTCTGCCATATCAATTGAAAACTATTATTCTACCTTGCTCGTCTGCCAATAACCCCAAATCCGGATCCTTCAGCACACGGTAACGAACATCACCGCCAGCATCTATCCAACTCACTACGGGAACAACAACAGAAATAGTGAATCTTGCTCCTATCCGGTTCTCCTGCCAGACTTCCACAGAAAAGGACGGGCAATCAGTATAGTACACCTGAATGATACCATCCAACGTCTTAATATATAATTCCTGATTTCCTACACCGGATATCTGGCTAAAGAATGCCCGATAGTTATTCAGAAACTCTTCCACACTGCCGGCCAACATCCAAAGGGACAGTTTTATTTCCCTATGCTGGGTTTTGATTGTCGAAAGGTCTACCGTACGGCCATCGGTGAACGGCGCCTTAACCGCAGGATATTTCAAGATGTCCTCCTGGTTATCGTCCGATCCTATACCGAAGTCTGCAAAGTCTATCCCATTAATCGCATACTGCCCGCGAAGCCCGATACCGCCGGCCGGAGTTGCCGGATAAATGGCATGATTGTCCTCGACAAAAGAAAGTTCAAACACAGATACGTTCTCCCCTGCATTAAATGGCACAGGCTGTTCGTGAGAAGAGCCGGCATTGAAGCGTAAGCGGTTGGTCATACCGGCAATAAGATTGAATTCCCGATAGCCCGGTGCGGACAGATCAGCAACAAACTTTCTATACCCAGACCAGAACTGCTCAAGCGTTTCTGCCTTCATGAGGAATTTCAACTTGACGGTCTTAGGTTCGAACTCCACAACCGACAGATCGGGATCGATCCCGTCGGCTTCCGCCCAGTTGTTATATTTGACTGCCTTACGTTTGGGGTATTTCAGAAGATCATCAAAAGAACCTTCCAATAATTTACATCCCCATTCAGTATATACGTCTTTTCCGTCTATTGTCATAATACACGTGCTGTATGGTCTTTATGAGTTATTACCTTACCGCCAGCGTTCTTTACGAACACCACGGCATAGTTACTCGCATGGATCTCGGCTTCCGCCCCGTGCATCAGGATCACGTTGTAGCGGCCGATCGTATCAAAATGAAGGATTGCCTTGGAACCGGCCAGGAATACCTTCACCGGATTCGTCAGTTTCACGTCCGTTTCGATATAGATTCCCATGCTTTCGGCCTTCTTGCCCCGGAACTCCCGTAATTGTTCCATAGACGGGAAATTATTCTTCGTGCAGAACTCCGTACCCTGCGGCGTCAGCAGAAGGCGCATAAGCTCTTCTTTATTTTCCGTGCCATGCAACAACCTACAGGCACCTAACCGGTTTGCGATCTCAAAAAACTCTTTGTCCATCATGTTACATTTTTACTTTTACGTTAATAGTACCTTCCAGGGCATCAACCGTGCCTCTAGTGTTTTCCGATATCTTACCGGCAACCTCTTTGATCTCTCTCGTATTCTCGGCGATCCGATCGGTATTCTTTTCCACTTTATCTGATAGTTCGCGGATGGCCTTCACATCTTCCCAACCTCTGGATTGCATATCATAGATCAGCTTCATTTGTTCCCGGATCGGTTGCATACTGCCGCGGATGTCTTCCAACAGGGCACGGACGGCCCCGGTCTGACCGGCCAACAAGTTTATGCTTTCTTGAGAGGCTTTGGCATATGCGCCTTTCAGGGTATTTTCGGATATATCTTCTTCTTTCTCCGGCTCTTCCACCTTATCTTTCATTAGGCTATCAGCCCAACCGAACTGCCTGTCAATCTCCTTTTGCAGTTCTTCCGCCATGTTATAGATATAATCCTGTTCCCAGCCGGAAAGGACATTGTCGGCATAGAACTCCTTCAGTTTGTCACGAATCTTCTTCATCGCACCGGAAGATTCCGTTGCTGCCTTGATGGATTCTGTGACCATCTGCCGCATCATCTTCTTGACGGTATCTTTCGCCGATTCTGCCCGGTCTTCACCGGAAGCCCATGCTTCGGCTTGTGCGTTAGCGAAGTTGTCAATGGCGGATTTCAAGTCTTCCCCGAAGATAGCGTCCACGGCCTTCTCCTTGTTGTCCGCTATGACGTCGTTGATTTCCTCGATTTGTTCCTGCCACTCCTTGATACGGCTGTCATCAGTTTTTTTCTTGTCCTGTTCCTCTCTGATCTGTTGCTGGATAAGGATCTTCTGTTGCTCCAGCAGCTTGTTGTTCTGCTCAATCATTTTGGAAGCATCCTTTGAATAGGCCTTCTCGATTGACTTTTCCAACTTACCGTAAGATTTATCCAATGTATCAATTTGATCCTGCAACCGCTGGATACGTTTCTCGTTCTTCTTGTCATGGATTTTGGCGATGGCACCGGCCAAAGATGTAACGACACCAATGGCAGCACCGGCAGACGCACCGAGTGGACCGAACATGGAACCGGCTTTCGCACCGTTCATTGCAGAACTTACAGTGTCCATAGCCACACTGAAACCTTCAGCTATCCCACCGAATACACCACCAAACGAATCTCCGAGCTTCGAAAACGTGTCAGAGAGGAACTGTCCGGTCTGCATAATTTCACTCATGCCCTCTTCTATTTCTGCCAAACCCTCTTTTAACTTCTTGGCATCATTTTCTGAGGCAAATACTTTTTTTAGGCCATTTGAAACTTTATTAAAAGAGGTTTCCATTTGGTCGGCTTCACGGCGGACATTGGCTATTTCATCCTTGATGGCCTTCAACTGATCCGGTGACTTGCGAAGCACATCAAACTGTTCTTTGGTAATACCGAATGAATTATCAGATGAATATTCCCCTCTTTCAAGAAAAGACAAGAATTTTTCTGCTTCATCCGCAATGGCACGAATAGAGGTGATATTCTTTTTACTCATATCATCAAACAGCCGGGTGATAATGGAGGTACTCTTTTGGGCTTCATTATCCACGTCCGCCAGCTCTTTCTTCATACCTTCTGCAAGGGAAAGCCGTTCACCTTCCGTTGTGGCCTTTGCTATCTTCTCATTATAAAGCTCCGTGATAGCCTGGCGCTTTTCCAAATATGAACCATATTCTTTCAGGTATTCGTTCATGGCGCGTTTCTCTTCCTCCAGTTGTTCCTTATTCACATTGGAGGTCGATTGCTCTCGTTTAACGTATGAATTGACCAAAGCGGTATGAATCTCGACCGTCTGTTCTTTGCTCAGTTTGCCGCCTTGCGCGTCTTTCCACTCTTTCTCTTTGGCGAGTATGGCTGCAATCTCATTGTCATAGTCAAGATAAATTTGGGCAATCTTCTTGTCGGATCCTTCTTTCATCAAGTCGATTTCGGACTGTTGATTTTGACGGCGGAAGGATAAAAGTTCGTTATGAATCGTTTTTTGCTGTTTGAGTTGCTTATCCGCCTCTTTCTTTTCTTGTTTTTCGCGCTTGGTCGAATCAGAATATTTGTCTATTTGCGTTTGCGCCTCTTGTATCTGTTTTGTATACTTGCTCCAATCTTCAGAGTTCTTTTTTGATACATCCAAGGCATTACGAGCAGCTTCTGCATCCTGTTTCTGCTTCTCCCAATAGGATTTATTCTGTACAACAGAGATACTATTCCTCGTTAATGAATTGATCTTTCCTGTTGTCTCATCTATCTGCTTATTCAAAGCATCAAGCCTGATACTACTAATGATATCAGGAACACCCACCCACACAGAAGCTATATCCTCTGATTCCGTCAAAGTTTTATCAAGTTCATCCCTTTCCTCGATAAGTTTTCTTTTCACATCCTCATAATGCTTAACCTTCTCTTCAACAGGAGTGTTAGCCTCCCATTGGGCTTCTTTTATTTTATCTATTTCTTCCTTATGGAGTTTTGCAAGATTATTAGCAGTATCAAGTTGCTTATTAAGTCGTTCTACATCATGAATCCATGAATTACCAGATTTATTGTACGGAGAAGATTCTGTCTCTTGTATTTTCTTTTTAAGGTCCTCTATTCTTTTCAGATCAGCCTCATAAGCCTTAACCGCATTGTCTATTTCTCTCTTCTCATTGACAGATGATAACATCTTATTTTGCTGATCCTGAGGCAAATTCTTAAACTCTTCGAGACTCACATTTCCAAGTTCGGGAAACAGTTTTATCAGCTCTTTGTATGCCTTAACCTGCGAATAAACAGATTCAGTCTCACTATTTATTTTTGAAATCAGACTGTCTGTTTTAGAGGTAAGTTCCTGTTTCCTGTGCGCGGCTTCTTCTTGTTCTTTATTAAGTTGCTTTTGGGCTTTCTCGACAGCGGTTGTACTATCATGAAGAACCCACATAGTAGCGGTAAAACTGGCTACGATGGTGGCAAGTAAAACATAAGGATTAGCTTTCATTGCCGCATTTAAAGCCAATTGAGCGACAGTCTGCGCTTTTGTCATAATTGTTTGGATTCCTTTTGCGGCCGCATCTACCCTTGCGGCAACAGCCCAACTACGAGTTAATGTAATACTGGCTATCAAAGCAGTCCGATAAACTCCATAAGTAGCAGCCAACCCAGCCAATACCTTACCTATCGTTTCATAGTTTTCTATCAACGAAGTGGTTGTTTGGATACCCTTAATTATGACACCCTCCGATTTCTGCCCCAATTCATTGAATACTGAATCCATCGCATCTTGCATCATGGATAGCTGACCGTTGATAGTTTTTGAAGCGTTCTCGGACATATTATAAAATTTACCACTTGCCGAAGTAGCATCTATAAACGCCTGTTGTACCATTTCTGCGGAAATAGCCCCCTTAGACATCTCATCTTTGAGCGCAGCAATAGATTTTCCGGTCTTATCTGCCATGATTTGCAACGGATTGAATCCGGCATTAATCATCTGATTAAGATCTTGCCCCATCAACTTTCCTGCTGCCGACATTTGAGAGAAAGCCAACGTAAGCGAGTTAAACCTTTGGGTATCTCCCATAGAGACATCGCCAATAGCCTGTAAATAACGTGGTACTTTCTCGACCTCGATATTAAAGCCTAACATCATCTGCGTAGCTTGGGTTACATCAGAAAACTCAAGAGGAGAAATCTTTGCATATTCACGGACTTGTGACATAAGTTCATCCGCCTTTTCTTTGCTTCCAAGCAAAGTTTGAATAGCGGTGTCTACTGCTTGAAACTCGCCACGAACACGAACCATGTTTGACAGAAACTCCTTAATGGAGTATCCTCCCAATAATTTTTTGCCGACATTAGACATCGCTTGTTCTATCTGCTTTGTCACACCGACATTCTCTATACCCTCCTGTCGATATAAAGTATACTCGTCACGTAGTTTTTTTACCGATAGTCGTGCATTAGCCTGTTCTTGCGTTAATCCAAATAAAGCAGCTTTCTCTCCATCCAAGGCCTTGCGTGCAGCGTTGTATTCTTCCAATTTCTCATTAGCGGACAATGGATTTCTTTTCAATGCAATACGATAGGCCTCTCCAAGTCGTTTTACATCAGTCTCTACATCTTTAATAACAGCTTTTTGAGTGATAATTTTTTCTGATAATCCGTTTACAACTTGCGAAGCATCGAATATTTTCTTTTTAAAACCTTGGTTTATTTCATTGCCTGCACGTACTGCGGAAGTGACAAGAGAATCCAATTCTTTCGTATTTTTAGCAAGTTGAACTTCCATTGCCCGGAAAGTAGCCGGAGAAGTATTACTATCCATCCCGGCAATAGTAGATTTTAACTTATCTATCTCTTCCCGTAACTTAATGACTTTTTGATAGTCAGCTTCTATGTGAAACGCTAATTTAGGCATACATCAATGTTTTGGATAAAAGTACATCAGACCAATAAAGTAGTAGAATTTTATGGGAATAGATACATGACAATGAAAAGATTGTCGTGAATATAGAATCATGCTCCTCTTTTTTGTCTCATAAGATCCTTTCCCGACATCTTTTTTACTTCAGTTTTCTCTTTGTCCTCATAGACAGCCCTCGGTTTATCAGCACTCATCAAGAGCAAAAGAAGATAAGGAAGATCCTCATACACCTCCCTGTAAGAAAGGTTCAAATTTTCCATGAATAAGGTAATACTTCCTACGATGGTATTGCCTCCTACTACTTGGGTTTTACTATCAGATTTGCCAGCTCCATCGCTAACTGGCAGACTACGAAAAAATCACGTCCGGTTATTAACTCAAAAGCGACAAAATACGCTTGCAATAATTCTTCTTTAGAACCTGAAAGCATCTGCCGTTCGAGGCTTTCAGCTCTTTTTTGATAATTCGGGACATCACCAACCACCAAGAATGAAAGTCCCTTGACGATATTCTCCAAATTGGCAGGAGCGACCTTCATTAATTCCCGCACAGTGCCATTTTCCGGTAAATCGACCTTACTTAAATATTGGGTAGCCCTCATTATCACTTTGATAGAAGGAGCTTTGATTACATATACTGTTCCCCCTACAACAATAGCTTTTCCATAAGTACCGGAAAGTAACTCTGATATGTTTTTTGAAACCTCACTCATAGTTTAAATATTAGAGGGTGATTGCTCACCCTCGTCATTAACTTATCCACCCAAAGTTGTATCCTCCCCGTCTTCCCAGCGCTCAATAGGAACGCCGGCTTTGGTTGGTTTCAACGCCGTAAAAACAAGGGCTAAGCCAATTGCCTTTTCATTCGCTTTACCAGAAGCAGAAACACCGGCACGAGGAAAAATAATTTTCACACCATCTTCAGTTGTGGCACGGACGGTAAACTCTTTACTCTCTACATGGTCGGCACGCTCCCATGTGCCCGGCTTACTCTCTGACCCCGCCGTAAACTTACCACCTTGGAA
>ERZ1673739.1266-NODE-1266-length-29215-cov-43.051029_pt1 | contig 29215 bp, 35 predicted proteins | sample MGYA00580210_ERZ1673739 | MGnify/ENA primary metagenome ERZ1673739 (study PRJEB41218, sample SAMN15661749) | gut metagenome | host: Homo sapiens | place: Canada: London | collected 2015-08-20/2019-03-30 | study: EMG produced TPA metagenomics assembly of...
CATACGCGGCCTTAACGGCTTTTGGCGTTGCCGCCTGTGACTCGGAAGTGCTGTTGGTCGCACTGCTGAGCTGTACTATCCCCTTTTTCGTCGTGCTCGCATCCTCAAGCGCCACGGCGGATGCAATATCCTCTGCCCGTTTTGCCGCTGTCTCGGCGCGCGTTGCCGCGGATTCCGCCGTACTTTTGCTCTGTGCTGCCGCCGTCGCACTGCCAGCAGCCTCTGTCGCCTTCGTGGATGCTGTCGTGGCGCTGCCCTTCGCTGCTGACGCCTGTCTGGTCGCCTCATCTTTTGAAGCAGACGCCGATGATGCCGATGACGCCGCCGAACTGGCGGACGATGCGGCAGCCGTTTTTGAGGATTCTGCGCTGGTTTCCGACGCTTTCGCGTTCGTTTCGGATGTCTTCGCTGCGGAAGCAGACCTCGCTGCTGCGCTGGCCTGTTCAGTGGCTTCGCCAGCCTTCGTTGTGGCTGTTGAAGCGGATGATGCGGCGCTTTCTGCCGATTTTCCGGCGGCGGTGGCACTGACTGCTGCCTCCTCTGCCTTAATGGACGCCTCACGGGCCGATGATGCAGCTGCTGTCTCAGAGTCTGCCGCAGCTGAGGCGCTCTGTTCCGCTGCCGTTTCAGAAGACCTGGCATTCGTCTCGGACGTTTTTGCCGCCTTCACGGAATTTCCTGCCGCCGTTGCCGAGGAGGCTGCACTGCTGGCGCTTGTGGAGGCGTTCGTTTCTGATGATTTTGCCGCCTCTTTGGAGGCCGCCGCATCTCTGGCTGAAGTGGCGGCTTCTGACGCTTTCGTCGTCGCAGTGGATGCAGAAGTGGCTGCTGATTTTTGTGACGCTGCAGCATTCGTTTCTGACGTTTTCGCCGCACCGGCACTGGTGGCCGCCGCGCTTTTTGAGGACTCTGCAGCGGCAGCACTTTTTGATGCTTCAGTGGCCTTTGTTGATGCCGTTCCTGCGCTGGAAGACGCCTCCTGAGCCGAAGTCGCGGCCTGTCCGGCTGACGTGCTGGCTGCACGCGCTGAGCCTGCAGCATCAGTCGCATGGGTTGCCGCCTCACGGGCAGATGTGCCGGCATCACTGGCTGACTTCTTCGCGGCTGCCGTGTTCTGTGCCACCGCGGACGCGTTACGCGCCACCTCTTCCACCATCAGTTCAAAACGGCGCAGAGCCTCCGGACGGGCATCATCCTCCGTCATGGCACCGAGAAAATCATTCAGCGTACCGGGTCGGGAATCTTCATACACGGTGATGGTCCCGGCATGTGACGGCGGGAATCCTTCCACCAACAGAATAACGCTGTACTGACCGTACTCAACGTCCATGCTGTAACGCCCGGCTTCATCCGGATTTTCTGAGGCCAGCGTGTTCACCACCACCGTGGTGCTGTTACGTTTTGCTTTCAGCTGGATTGTGCAGTTCTGTACCGGTTTTCCTGTGCCGTCTTTCAGTACACCTGAAATCTTTACTGCCATATTCACCCCACAAAAAAGCCCGCCTGAACCGGCGGGCTGTCATAACACTGTGTTACCTGGCTAATCAGAACTTATAACCGACACCCACGATGAAACCGTCAGTGCGCCAGTCGCCACTGCCGGAGCCTTCATAAGCAATATCAATGGCCACGGATTCGGTCGGGTTAAACTGCACGCCAGCTCCCCACGCCAGAGACGTGTTGCTGTGGCGACCGTCATCACTTCCAGTCAGCACGTCGTGCGTTTTCCCCTTGTTGTCAGTTACGCGGAGATAATCCCCGGAGAAAGTCGACACACGGCTGTAAGCCACACCCGCCATCGCATACGCGCTGAACCATTCATTCACGCGCACAGACGGCCCCGCCATTACGCTGAACCAGCGGTTACGAACGGAATCTTCATGCCAGCGGGTATCGCTGTAATGGGTCAGCTGGCGATTCTTGTCTCCTGCATAGCTGAATGACGTCACCAGCCCCAGCGTATCCGTAAACTCATAACGGTATTTCACGTTAATCCCGTTCAGATCATCACTGCCGGGAACGTTGGTCCGGGCATGAAGATACCCCGCGCTCAGCGTGGACTGATGTTCAGACGCCCATGCAGGCGCACCGGATACGGCCAGACAAATGGCTGCGGACAAAATGGCGGCACAAACTTTACGCATAATTACCTCTCGCTTTTCTGCAATAAAAAAGGCGTCATTCCTGACGCCATTTATTGGGGTTATAAATATTTCAACGAATACTGATGCCGGAAGCCGCTTTTTTGGTCACAATCACCGTACAGTCGGTGATATTGCCTGCCCCCTGATTGCCTTTCTGGAAAATCTTAAACTCCAGAGTGACGCTACCACCACCACTAGGCATATCAATAACTGCACTGTAACTACCGGGAATGGCCCCTTTAGTTTCTCTGGATGCGATTAATACGCCGTTTTTGCGAACTTCAAAACCATAACCCGTGTATCGCGTGCCTCCCGGGTTATTTCCGCTCCCCGGATCGTCATACGCTATACCGTTAAAAATAATGGGCGGAATAATAATCTGGCGGTCAAAGTTATGATCATCGCTGATGGTGACTGTAACCGTACCGTTTGGTGTTTCCGTGTTACCCCACGTACCGACTTTTTTCGGGAAGGCTTTTGATACAGCTTTAACGAAATCCCCTCTGACCTGGGTCGCCTCCAGCATGCCCTTAATCGTACAGTTCTGGTTAATCGTGACATTGTTGAGCGTTCCTGAGTTCGCATTCACACTACCACTGATATCCGCATTTTTAGCGGTCAGCTTTCCGTCTGATGTCAGGGAAAATACCGGAGGACTGCCACCGCTGGTAATGGCGGGGGCTGTCAGGCGCTTCAGGAACACGTCGTTCATGAATATCTGGTTGCCCTGCGCCACAAACATCGGCGTTTCATTCCCGTTTGCCGGGTCAATAAACGCGATACGGTTAGCGGCAACCAGAAACTGGCTCAGTTTGCCTTCCTCCGTGTCCTCCATGCTGAGGCCAATACCCGCGACATAATGTTTGCCGTCTTTGGTCTGCTCAATTTTGACGCCCCACATGGCATTCCATTTATCGTTAGCGTCCTGCCACTCTTTCGAAAACTCATCCAGTCTGCTGGCGTTATCCTCCGTCAGATCAACTTTTTCCAGCAGCTCCTTGCCGAGATGGGATTCGGTTATCTGGCCTTTGAAAAAATCCAGGTAACCTTCCGCATCATCGCTCGCCCGACCGACGGCCTCCACGAATGCCGATTTGCCAACGGTGTTCACACTGCGGATATAAAAGTAATAATCATGGCCCGGTTTGATATTGATACTGGCGGCTATCCAGTACAGCGCCGTACCAAGATAGCGGGCTGTGGTTTCTACCTGCCTGATATCGGTAATCCGCGTTTCCGAGAACCAGAACTCAAACTGTACCGTCGGGTCATAAACGGCAAGATGCGGCGTGGCGGTTATCTGAAAATAGCCCGGCGTCAGCTCAATCCGCGACGGCACTGCAGGTGCGGCAATCCGGAACGATACCGATGCCGGATCGCCCTGCTGCCCCGGGCATTTACCGCCCGGACTGTCAGCCTGTAGTTCCCTGGCGCCAGTTGTGTGAAGCGGTATGTGGTTTCCGCCGTCCGGGCTGTGCTGACCAGCCGCTCACTGCCGTCATCCGCTGCCACGGTCAGGCGAAGCATGAAACTCACGCCCTTCACCACCTTCGGCGTATCCCAGCGGGCCAGTACCTGATACTCCCCGCTGTCTGCGGTAACTTCGGCAGTCAGGTGCTGCACTGCTGGCGGCGTGACACCATTCACCGTGCCGCTCTGGTCGCCGTCAAAGTGCGCCCCGTTATCCACGATGGCTTCTTTTTCCGGTACATGCTGCACGGCGGTGATGGCATACGTGCCGTCGTCGTTCTCACGGATACTCACGCAGCGGAACAGGCGCTGGCGCAGCGTCGGCAACTTCAGCCCCCACACACTGTATTCTGCAACGCCGTCAGGAACCCGGTTCACTTTCACCTTAAGTCCGTCGGTGACGGACTGGACCTCCACGCTGACCGGATTACCACTTCCGTCAACCAGGCTTATCAGCGTGGTACCGGAGGATGGCAGCGTGATTTCACGGTCGAGCGTCAGCGTCCGGGTCTGGCTGTTCACCGCCAGCACGCGACCACCGGTGCTGATACCGGCATAGTCATCATCGCAGATTTCAATGACATCGCCCGGTACATGGCGAAGCCCTTCAGCACCCACGCTGAAATCCACGGTCTGCGTCTCCAGCAGTTCCGTTTTAATCAGCCACAGCCCGGCGCGGTGTGCCTGCCCCCGGCTGGTACAGCCAAAGGCATCCATCTTCGTGACATTACGACCGTAACGGGCAATGGCCTGCGTATCTTCAACAAGCTCTGTCGCCGTCTCCCAGCCGTTGTCCGGGTCAATCCAGTTCACCTCAACGGCATTATGGCGGTCCTTCAGGGCGCTGAAGCTGTAGCGGAACGGCGCGCCATCATCCGGCATCACCACATTACTGCGGTTATAGGTCCACACCTTATCTGATGGTCGGTCCTGCACGAACGTCAGCGTCTGCCCGTTCCATACCGGCATACAGCGCATCGCCGAGCAGAAATCACTGAGCACATCCCACGCCTTGCGCTGTGTGGTCAGGTACGCATTACAGGTGATGCGCGGCTCCGTGCCGCCAAAGCCGTCCGGCACTGACTGGTCGCAGTACTGGCCGATGACATACAGCGCCCATTTGTCCACATCCGCCGCACCAAGACGTTTCCCCATGCCGTAGCGTGGATGGGTCAGCATATCCCACAGACACCAGGCCATGTTATTGCTGTATGCCGGTTTTAACGTTCCGTCCCAGATACCGCTGTATTGCCGCGTCTGCGGGTTATAGTTCGACGGCACCTGCAGAATGCGCCCGCGAAGATGATAATTACGGCTCACCTGCTGGCTGCCGAACTGCTCCGAATCCACCTGTACGCCGACCAGTGCCGTATTCGGGTAGCACTGTTTCACATCGATGATTTCGGTGTATGACGACCAGAGCGTTTTGTTCTGCAGCTGGTCTGTGGTGCTGTCCGGCGTCATCCTGCGCATCCGGATACTGAACGGGCGCGGCGGCAGGTTATCCACCACCACCGAGGCCAGATACTGCGAGGTGGTTTTGCCCTTAATGGTGATGTCTTTTTCCGTCACCCAGCCACCATTACGCTGTATCTGAACCAGCAGACGAACTTCCGACGGATTCCGGTCCCCCTTTGAGGTGGTTTCCACCAGTGCCTGCACACCGAAGGTAAAGCGCAGTCGGTCAATGTTTGCCGACGTGATGGTCCGGGTGATCGGCGTGTCGTATTTCACTTCCGTACCCAGCACCGTCTCGGAGCCGGAGGATTCAAATCCCTCCGGCGGTGTCTGCTCCTGCTCACCGGCCCGGAACACCACCGTGACGCCGGAGATGTTGGTATTCCCCTCACTGTCCAGCACCGGCGTACTGTTCAGCAGCACGCTTTTTAATCCATCCACCGGACCTTCAATCGGCCCTTCGCTGATGGCATCGATCACACTCAGCAACTGCGTGGACTTCAGGTTGTCCTTCGTTTCGCGCGGAGTATGCCCCTTACTGCTGCCTTTACCCATTCCTCACGCTCCATAAACGACAAAACCGCCCGGAAGCGGTTTCACATAAAACGTTTTTCATCAACGACCAATCACCACAACCTGACCACCGTCCCCTTCGTCTGCCGTGCTGATCTCCTGAGAGACCACCCGCGACCCCACGCGCATTTCACCGTACAGAACGGGCAGAACATTGCCCTGGGCAACCATGTTATCCAGTGAGGAGAAATAGGTGTTCTGTTTGCCGTTATCTGTACTTGCTGCCGTGGGCGTCCTGGCTTTCGGTGCCAGCATCTGCGCCACTCCGCCCAGGATCATACTGGCCCCTGCCGCATACATGCCCGATACAGCCGCGGCACCCAGCCAGCCCACAGGGTTCCACCATGACACCGCAATCAGCGCCGCCCCCAGCACCACCTGAAACACACCGCCACTTTTAGCTCCCGCCAGACGCGGCACGATGTGGATCACGGCACCATTTGCCAGCGGCTCATTCAGACGGGCAGACAATTCGGTTTCACCTGCATCACGCCCGGCAATGCGTACCTGGTACCAGCCGTCGCTCAGTTTCTGACGAAACGCCGGGATCTGCATGGCCAGCGCCCGGATGGCTTCGGACCCCGTTTTCACTCGAAGGTCGATGCGGCGGCCAAATCGTTGTAAATCCCCGTAAAGGCAGATGCGTGCCATGCCCGGTGACGCCAGAGGGAGTGTGTGCGTCGCTGCCATTTGTCGGTGTACCTCTCTCGTTTGCTCAGTTGTTCAGGAATATGGTGCAGCAGCTCGCTGTCACCACAGTAAATGGCGGCATGATTCGGCACCGATGAACCAAAACAGCACAGCAGCACATCGCCCGGCTGCGCCGCTGACAACGGCACCTGATACAGCCCTGTGGCCTCCAGATTATCCAGATAGAGATTCTGACCGTGACGCCACCAGTCATCCTCGCGATGAAAATCCGGCATCTCAATCCCCGCCAGATGGTAAGCATCCCGGAACAGCGTGTAACAGTCCGTCACCCCGTGCTCAAAGCGCCGCCCGGAAAGATGTGGCACACAGCGGAACTTGTGAATCGCCCCCCGGCAAACCAGCCACCACGGCAAATCACTCTGCACCTGCAGCCGCCGGTCGGTCTCACTCAGCCAGGGCAGACCACCGGGGTGGCTGTGGACCAGCGCCACAATCTCACCCTGCATCTCTGCCCGCAGCCAGTCCTCCGGCGACATCCGGAAATACGCCTCCGGCTCACCGGAGATATTCACGCAGGGAAAATATCTTTCCCCCTCCGGTGTTCTCACCACGAAGCCGCACGACTCTGCTGGCGCACATCGCCGGGCGTGCGCCAGAATCGCTGATTCTGTCTCTGTCATGGGATTCACTGCGAAAGTTTGTTAATGGAAAGGAAGCCGCCAAAGTTGCCGACGTTATTGCGGAACTTACAACCGCTCAGGCATTTGCTGCATTTATCCTTCGTGATATCGGACGTTGGCTGGTCATATTCATCCGCGACCGCCGGACCGTGATAACCGCACTCATCGCCGCGATAGGTCCAGGTGCAGGTGTTGGCCAGCATGATACGTCCCGGAAAAACAGCGCCGTCCGTTTCCGTCGGCGTGGACAGTACAAAAGAGGCACTCACCGCGCTCAGTTCGCTGCACTGCTCAATGCGCCAGCGGCTGATCACCTCCTGCTCCGGATCGGCGTCACTGTTTCCGTTGACGAAGTTCACCGCATCCAGAAAACGGGCGTAAACCTTACGCCGGACCACCGTTCCTCCGACCAGACTCTGCAGGTCTTCCGCCATCTCGGTGACCATGCCGTGCAGGTTAGAAACCGTCAGTGTCGGACGGGCAGCACTGCCTTTGCCGTTCAGTTCAAATCCCGTCCCCTGAATGGGATACGCCTGATACTGTCGCCCCTGCCAGGTGACCGGCTCACCTTTATCGTTCTGCTCATTACAGAAAAAATAACGTTCTCCACCGACCACTGTCAGATCGATTTCCCAGAGCACCACCTGGGCTGACTGAGTGAGGCATGTCGTCTCATGATGTGTTTCCTGTGGAATATCCTGCATCAGAGACTCCTATGCCACGACCTGTTCAAAATCTGCCGTTATGGTTACCCACAACGCCCCCACGCTTGCCGACCATTTACGACAAACCACCCTGATCGGCTTCCAGTCATAAGGTGGCGTCCACTGAAATGCGCGGACGCCACCGTGCCGTTCCAGAAAGGCTTTTAAAGATGGGTGTTCACATTTACGAACACGTATCGTCACGCTGTAAATCGACAACTGGTTATTCAGTCCCGCCGCACGACGCTGTTCATAACCATCGCCCAGCTTCACTGTCACCACTTTCGGCTCTGATACCACATTCATATCCGGGCGCACTTTCCAGTGAAACGTCTCCATTACCGATATGCTCCACTTAACCGACCACCATCACGGGCCTGCTGTTGCATAAAGTCCGCTGCCGCTTTTTTCCCAAGGTCATAAACCACCTTCAGGGCAGCCGGACCTATCTGCCCGTTCGTGCCATCGTTATTGATCTCGATGTTGTACTGCGGGGCAAACATCGCCATACCTGAACCACCAATATCCGCCACAACCCCCAGCTTACCGTCAGCACCACGACGCAGTGGCAGAATGGCTTCAGGTCCAGCTTCCCCCATCACACCCGCGCCTTTTGCAAAAGCAAAAAACGTCGGACGGTTAACCACCGTGCCACTGTAACGACTCAAATCAGCAGACTGATAAATCCCCCCATTGGCATTCAGGGAAAGGCTGCTGAGATCAAATCCCAGTACACTGCCAATCCCTTTTATCGATTTCATCATGGTTGCCTGCGCCAGGATTTTCGCCATATCTGACAGCACCGAAGAGGTGAAGGATTTGAAGTTGAGTTTGCCGGTAGTGACAAAAGTTGCCAGGCCATTTCCCATGTTGCTGAAGGCTGACGAGAACACCTGTTCTGCTGTTCCTGCCGTATTATCTGCATCCACGGTAAAATCCTGAAATGCACGCAGGACTCCGTTTTTCCAGTTACCCTGCACAACTTCAAGCTGTTGCCAGTAACGGCGATTCTCATTCAGTTGTCGGTTCAGGCTCTCCGTCAGCGCCTGCTCGGCCTTTCTGTAGTCATCCGTGTTATATGTCCCTTTCTGCTCACTATCCCGCCTCAACTGCTCCAGCTGTTGCTGGTATTTCTGGCGAAGACTCAGTTGTACCTGATATCGCTGCCGCTGCTGATCACCCATACCCACCGTGGCGATATCCAGGTCATGTTGCTGGCGCTGAGCGCGCTCTTCTTCAGCCAGTTGACTGGTCAGCTGAATTGTTTTTTTCTTCAGATCGTTGAGTGCCGTCTGTTTCTGAAGCTCCTGCTGTTTTACATCCAGCAGCGTCAGTGCCTGAATCAGTTCATCTTTACGGGCCAGCACACTCTTTTCATCTGCCGTCAGTTTTTTCCCGTCCAGATCGCTGATGCGCTGCTGCAGAGCCAGAAGCTGTTTATGCGCTTCTGTCATCTTTTCAGTGGCAATGCCTGCTGACTGTCTTGCAGCAGCAATCTGTCCTTCCACCTGTGCCTGTTGCTGACTGTACTGCAGCAATAACCGGGTGGCCTCATCATTACGGGTTTCGCGTGTTTTTTTCTTACCGGATGCCAAGGCTTTCTCGTAACGTTCATTTTCACGTTGTATCGCTGCATCCCTGACAGCCTGATCGGCGTACTGCATGGAATTAATACGCGCAATTTCACGCTGATGTCGTGCTGCTTCCGTTTCATTCATCCGGTTCAGAGCAGCATTTTCAGCATTACGTCGTTTCTGTTGCTCCTGATAATTCCGCTCTGCCTGCTCTTTTGCATCCTGCAAATCCTTCTGGCGTTTTTTCTCCTGAAGATCGTTAAGACGCTGCTGATCGTATTCAACCTGAGAAGATGATGCCGTCCAGGGGAGTCTTTTCGCCCGCGACACTTTCTCCTGTAAAGCGGCAATCTGTTCATCCAGCGAGTCTTCACGACCAATATTCATGGCCGCATCCCAGAAACGACTCCACAAATCAGACAGATACTTCAGCGTACTGCCAAGCGCATTGAGGTTATTATCAATATCCGCAGTACGCCGACCGGTTTCCTCTGCCAGTGCAGACATGGCTATCCGTGCAGCATCACTGGACCGCCCCTGCTCCCCAAGGACGCGTATCTGCTCAAGCTGAGTGGCAGTAAGAAAATGCAGCTCATTGTCCAGAGCCTTCGCGGCATTTACAGGATCATCCTTCAGCCGCTTAAACTGATTTATGGTATCGCTGACCGACTGGCCAACCGATCGCTCCATCTGTGCGGCAGCTCTCGCCACCATACCGATATCGTTTCCACGAAATGCACCACTCCCCACCACCTGAGCCAGCGCACCGGCTGCAGCATGTTGCGTGATACCATTCCCGGAAATAGCACGACTGAGCGTCCACAGCTGCCCGGCAGTGACTCCGGCATAATGCCCCGTCAGCGACAACTGGCGGTTAAATTCTTCCCCCTCCTTCTGACCGTCATACCAGGCTTTACCCAGACCATAGACGGCCGCGGCAATACCGCCAATAACCCCGCCAAGCATCATGCCTTTCGGTGACATCAGTGTGTCTATCCATCCGGCACGGTTAGCCAGCGTTATCCCGGATCCCCTCAGCGCCCCTAAATTGCCGCGGGCCAGTTCACCTATCAGAACGCCTATCTCCTGGCGGGCTGCTGCACTTTTCAGACCCAGCGAATGCGTGGCTTTTCCTGCCTGCTCCATTTTGCGGATATACACTTCTGCAGCACTGCTTACCCCCAGCTGGGCTGCCTTGGCACGAAGCAACTCAGAAGATGAAAGATTCTGGCGGGTTGCCTGCTCTTTAAGCTGACGGATAAACGCCACTTTCTGTCGGGTAGCCTCTTCCTCAGCCTGTGTAAGAACACGGGTTTTCGCAGTAACCTCAGAAATCAGCGCCAGATAATCCTGCTGACCAATCCCGCCACTGTTTCTGGCCTGTCGGATCTGCTGCTGAATACGCTGTAATTCCTGCAGCCCCGCACTGGCCTGTTTCACACTGTCAATCTGACGATAAAACGCAGCAGCCGCTTTATCCTGAGCCTCCGCCAGAGCCATGGCCTGCGCCTGTTCCTCGCGCATTTTCTGGCTCAGCGCCTCCATGCGCTGGCGGGTTTTCTCCACCTCGCGGGCCATGCGTTCATGAGCCTGTGCGTTCTTCTCCACCGTCTGCGCATGGACGGATGCGGCTGTTGCAGCCGAAGAAGCCGCCTGCGTTGTCTGCCGGGCGGCCTGAGTCTGACGCTCCATAAAACGCTGCATACGGGCAGAAGACCGTTCTGCATCGCTGGCTGCACCATTCAGAAGGTTTTTGATACGGGGAATTTCATTTTTAAACTCTGCCGCATCAATCCCCAAATCAATGACCAGGTTGGCTATCTGGTCCATAACGCACACCTCCGGAAATACCTTCCCCAAGATGCATCAGTTCTTCGTCCGTTCGCTCCGGTATCCCGTTCTCTTCCGGTAAAAGGCTGAAATCAGCCACCGCAGCATCACTGCTGCCGGACACCATTCTCACGATCAATGCCTTCAGCGAGGCAAACTGCGCATCCATCCACACATCACTGAAGCTCTGCATCCGGAAATAATCGCCCCACTCACCAAGCTTAGTGGCCGACATTTCCGACAGCATCCGCCGCCAGTCTGCCCGCCTGAACTCCCGGGCAAGCCGCATGACAAACTGCATTTCCCGCGTCAGGACTTTTCCGGCGTCAGCACCTCATGCTCCAAATCCCCGGCATTCTCAATGGCTCCCATACCGCTCAGCGACAGAACCATCTCCGCCCCCGTTCCCAGGGCATCATACGACCATGTTGTAATAACGGATGCGCAAAGCGTCTCAACATCCTGAGACTGTTCCGCATTCCACAGTGAGCGGGAAACCAGCCAGGCATTGATATCCATCCCCATCCGCAGAAAAGCAATCTGTCGTTCAGCCTCCGGCAGTTCTCCCTCTTCGGCATCAAACTTTGCCGTTCGCTGCTGAACAAACGCCAGATATTCAATTCTCTGCAGCCCGGACAGCTCACTGAGCACCACGGACTGCTTTTCATAATTAAACGTGCCCTGTTTCAGAAACATCATGTTCTCCACCTGCAAAAAAGCCCCGGATAACCGGGGCAAATGATGAGTATCGTCCTGTTAACCTGCGGCGCTGACAGCCACCGTAGCCACTGCCACAAAATCGCCGTCAGAAGTCATGCCCACAATGCTGACACTGCCCTGCTTCACGCCTTTCACCGTGGCCACAAGCCCGTTCAGGGTCACCGTGGCAGTCTGTGGATCTGTCGAATGCACACTGATCGCTTTGTCACTGGCTCCGTCAGGTTTTACTGTAAAGGTCAGCGTGGTGGTTGCTCCCACTTTTACACTGGCAGATGCCGGTGCCACCGTCAGCCCGGTAACGCCCACGGTTTCAGTGCCTTCCTCTGCCAGATACGGACGCCCCACACCGCTGATTTTCACTGTGCGGGTCATCACGTCTTTTGAAGCAATGGTTTTACCCAGTGAACTCAGCCAGCCACGGAAAACATCAACAGTACCGTTGGGATATTTGATACGAAACGCGCAGACTTCACCGGAGTCGAACAACTGAACCAGTTTTTTCTGCCCGCTGTCCCCCGGACGCCAAGCCAGCGTCGCCGAAGTATCACCGACTGATTTCTGCCCCTGGGTTGTCGTTTTCCAGTCTGCATCTTCATCATCGAGATAAGTGTCATCTTCTGCATCAGCGGTCATTTCGCCAGGTTGCAGATCCTTCACCATCGCAAGACGCAGCCAGTCAGTGTCCGATAAAGGGTTCACAAACGCATCGCCCTTGCCGGTATACATCCAGAACGTCGTTCCCGCACCTTTCGTTTTTGCCAGTGGATTTGGTGTGGTCATTACCACCTCCTTAATTCGTGTACGTGATCTGGTACGTGATTTCCGCCATCGCCCAGGTGGCCATCTCATTATCACGTTGATAGTTAAAACCGAGTGGGATCAGGGTGTCGATGAGTCCGGAAAGTGCTGGTACATCATTCAGGACCGGGAAAATGGTGCTCTCCATCCACATATCCAGCTCTGAATCCGGTGCCTGTGCCCGGATGAAGACAGCAATATGCAGAACAGCCTGCCAGTCATCTTCATCCGTCATTTTTCCGGTGTACTGAGCATCACTCAGCCACACCGCCACGGCAGGCAGTTCCTGCGCATCAACAAATGCCGGAAGCCCGTCAAAAAACGTGGCGCTGTCTCCACACTGTTCCCGAAGGCGTGCCAGTACGACCTAGCGGATTTGTGTATGTCGGTTCATCGGGTCAGCCATAACCTCAGTTGTTGTTTCAGTGCATACCCCAGCTGTTTCGGCATTTCCGCAGCAATGATGTGGTCGCGGGCATCTTCAAATGCCTGTGTCAGCGGTCCGGACAGCGGGATTTTCACCACATCAATGGGGTAACGATTTTTGCCATCAATACGTCGCATCACATGCCAGCGACCATTCGCCAGTTGCTGAATAAACGCATCCCGGAAAAGATATTTACCCACCTTCAGCACACTGCCACGGTACTGCAGTTTTCCACCACGCCGGGCCAGTCTGACCCGGGCTGTCCCCAGCTTAATGGCGGGCAGATTGCCCCGGTTAACGCGGCTCCTGGCCGTCATTTTTCCTGACGGACTGGCTTTAAACACCCGGACACGCTGACGTACCAGTTTCAGGGGGATCCCTTTCACCTGGTTATCTCCCGCAACGGTATTCCCGGCAACCTGCCGGGTGGCAACCGAGACCGCTTTCTGTGCCACACGGTTTATCGCCCATGCGCTGGCCTGTGGCACCATACGGGTATCAAGGCTGTTCAGATTGCGGATGGCATTCTCAAGCCCCTTCATCCCACACATCATTACTCAATAAAGATCATTGGCTTACCGTTAAAACGTTCATGCCGTGTGACCGTCCATTGTTGTCCGTCATAAACAACGCGATCCCCGCGCCGTGGGCGGTATCCCGAAGAAAACACCACCAGAGAGACCGCAGGTCCGGACAGAGCATTCAGCTCTGCCAGTGTTTCTCCCGGGATCACAGTCATATCGACATCATTAATCGAGGCTGTCTTTCCCATCTTTCTGACCGTGATCGCATCCATACGCGCTGCCAGCCGGGAAAAGGGATCAGACATTGAGTTTTACCGGCACTTCTTCTGCACTGGTTCCGGCATCTGCCCAGACAACCCCGACCAGCGGATCAGAGCCGCTGTTAGTCAGCTGAACTTTTCCTGACTTCAGATAAACCTTCTTACCCGTTTTCATGTCATCCGTTTTCAGCTTAGGCAGCATAAACACACCTTCGGTCAGGCCGTCGCCTGTTTCACCCTGTGGAATATCGGTCAGCGCTACCGCAAAAACATCACCCACCTGCACCAGATCTCCGCTGCTGATGGCTGCACTGGCAACAATCGCCACCGTTTTTCCTTCTTCTACAAAATTCTTTGCCATAACTGTCTCCGCACAGCCCGTTCAGGGGCTGATTTCAGGTACAAAAAAAGCCCTTACGGGCCATCAGAGTTGTTGTCTGCGACGTTTACGCCGTACATTTCACCAGACCGCGGTGATCAACTGGCGCGACACCGGCGTCAATACGCACTTTCGTTGTCACGCCATCCACACTGAAGCCCTCCATCTGATCAATATATGGCGTATCCACACCGTTGAGATAAGCCACTTCAATCGTATCGGAGCCTTTGGACGCAGCCAGGTAGAAGGTGGTCTGGCTGTTATCATCAAGACGAGGCTCTGCAATAACGGTCGCAAAATCTTTCACCGGGTTAATAATACCGGCGTTAATGTCAGCCCCCTTGACACTTGAGGAGCGAATGACCTGGTTAGCAACAGACTCCATCGCCGTCGGTACCAGTACGAACGCAGGACGAATATTCAGATGACGCTCACCCTCTTTCTGAACGCGCATCAACTGGCGGGCTTTATCCAGCGATGCCACGTCCATTGCCGCGCTCTCCAGTACGTTTGCATGTTTCGCTTTATCGAACAGACTTACATTATCTGTGGAGATTTTCGGGTTAGACGTCAGAATGGCATAAACCAGATCGGCAATAGTGGATTTCGCCGCACGGCCCAGCTTCATCGGGACATCGGTCAGCATATTCAGATCATCATTGATAATGGCCTGACGGGTGATACTGAACAGCTCGCCATAGGTCGCCAGTGCAATAGTGGCCTGTTTATCTCCGGTGGTGACGTATTTATATTCTGCCCCTTCACGCACCTGACGCAGAGCACTGAAGCCCCCCATACCCACACGATGGGCAATTTTAAAATCAGACAACTGACCTTTCCGCGTCCACTGTTCATAGGTTTCAGGGGCATCTTCCCAGCCCTGCAGAATGGCTTTGTTCGCAACATCCAGCAGAATATTACCGAAGTCAGACGTACTGTGTGTGAACGCCGCACCGACCATCTGCATCGGGTTATAACTGGAAACACCAATACCCCGTTCAGTCAGTGACATACGGGCATATTCACGCAGGGTCATCCCGTTGTAGACATTATCACGTTCAGTTTTTTCAAACCCGGCGCGCGCCATCAGCGCCTGGCGGATCCCGTCCCCCACAAAATTACCGTTACCGGCATAAATATGAGCCGGGGTATTTTTATTGGATGGAGTGGATTCGCGCCCCATCTCGTTCAACAGCTTTTCGCGGGCCTGCTCCAGCGAACATTCAGGATCGGCAAGACACTGAGCCTGCAGCGTCTGATAACGCCCGCCAAACATGGCAAACAGATCATTAATACCGTTTACACGCGCTTTTTGCTCTGCCAGTACCTGCGCACGGATACTGTTTTCATCCACCACGGGTGCTGCTGCCTGCACTGGCGTCCGGGAGGCTGCAGGTTCATCATCCTGTACGCGTGGAGCACTGTTGCGTGGCGGAGTAATCATGTTTCGAATGGATTCCGGCATCTTTTTAAATTCCTCTGTACGTTTTGACTGAATACATGCCATTGCCTTAACGGCTGGCGTCACCTGATCAGCAAATCCATGTGCCAGACATTCGGCACCGGACATCCAGGTCTCATCCGCCAGCATGGCAGCAATTTCATCGGTGGTTTTCCCGGTTTTCTGTGCATAAGCGGGTAACAGAACCGCCTCAACTTTATCGAGCAGGTCGGCATAGGTGCGCATGTCCTCCGCATCACCGCCCGTAAAGCCAAATGGTTTATGAATCATCATGAAGGTGTTTTCCGGCATAATGACCGGGTTTCCCACCATCGCAATGACCGACGCCATTGATGCCGCCACACCGTCGACATAAACGGTAATGGACGCACCATGTGTTTTCAGCGCATTAAAAATGGCGATGCCTTCAAAGACATCGCCACCCGGTGAATTGATATGGAGATTAATGTGGGTGATATCGCCCAGTGCATTCAGATCACTGATAAACTGCTTCGCCGTAACACCCCAGAAACCAATCTCGTCATAAATATAAATATCCGCGTCACTCTGGTGACCAGCCTGCATCCTGAACCAGGAATTATTCTTCGGACTGGTCGTCGGTGTACTGCGGCTACTGTCGTTTCGTTGCGGCACTGCTGCCTCCTTTATCACTGGCCGGATCGGTATCAAATACCAGGTCCAGCTTGCGGTTTTCATCAATTTCGGCCTTGCGCCGACGTTTGACATCATCCGGATTACGACCACCTGCACGTACCCAGTCTGATTCTGTCGCCGCTCCACCACGAATCTGGATTTTCCAGGCCTCAGCCTCCTTAACAGGGTCAATCCACGGCATCACCGGTCCGGAATACACCGCGGTATACAGTGAAGAACGGTCAAGATCGCGGGGTAGCCTGATAACACCGGATGCCACAGCCTGTTTCAGCCAGGCACGATACATCGGGCGGGTGACGGCACCAATAAACCAGTCCTGCAGGATCAGGTAGCCATCAGTGGATTCAACCAGCTCCTGACGCTGGGCGCTGTAAGTGCCGTTATAGTTGCGCGCTGTACTGGAAAAACTCAGACGACTGCCCGCCGCCACGGCACGCAACTGAGCATTACGAAAAGTTTCAAGGTTAGGATTTGGGCGATCCGACTTCACCATTCCGATTTCTTCGCCGGGTTTCAGATCGTCGTAAATAATGCCTGGCTGAATGGTAAGCTCGCGTTCATTCTCCTTGCTGTCATTACCATCCGTTTCATAGCTCTGTCCGTCGCCTTTCCGGATGTACATCCCCAGAGCAGCGGCGACCCTTGCTGCAGTCAGCTCAGAATCTTCATACTCTTTCAGGGCGCTGAGGCGGATCAGCACACCGGACAATAAAGACGTCCCGCGCATCTGGTGCAGACGGCGAACAAATTTAAGATGCAGCATTCGCTCTGCATCCACTTCTTTGGTTTCCATCTGCCGTCCGGATACAGGACGACTTTTATACACCAGATATTTTTCGGGACGCCCCCAGTCATCAACAAACACGCCCTGATTCAGCCTGTTGCTCTCATCACTGGTCATGGGAATAAAGTCCGGCTCGAGCGCCTCCAGCCAGAAATGAACACCGGCAGAAGGCGTCAGGCTGTTTATGCGCCCGGAAACCATCTGGGCAAACACCTCACCATCGCGCAGCCAGGTACGCAGCATCAGACGTTCCAGCATCGGACGGGTAAACTGCCCGGTGACCTCCGGACTGACAGACCATTCACTCCATCGGGTACGTATCTCCGCAGCCAGGTCACGGGCAATGGCCCCATTGCGTAATACCGGATGTGGCTCGACAATAATCCCGTTTTTCCCCACCACCCGTTCTTCCAGCTTGTCAAATACACCAATGACCAGATCGTGGTTGTTATCAAGGTAACGGGCCTGCTCACGTAACGACACGGCCCCGTACTGGCTTAACTGGTCGGCAGTTCGGTTCTCCCGTCGGGCTTTGTGTGTCCGCGTCGTTTTTACGGCCTCATAAGCCTGGATCACCGCACGGGAACGCAGCCTTGCCGCTTTCCATCCTGGTGAAAAAACGCCAATCACATCATCAAGAATTGCCATCAGAACCTCGCCAGCCGGTACCCGGGATGCCCACGTCGTCGTGTAATCAGAGCCGCAAGGCGGCGCTCCCACTCCTGCCGCCCCTGCCGGATCTCAGATAAGTTTTCCATGGTCATCTGCTGACCATTAAAAGTGACGGATTTTCCGTCCAGCACCGCCATTTCAGCTTCCGTATAACGCTGAATCATGGCTTCAATATCATTCTGATTCATAACCATCCTCCGGAAGTCAGCCAGGGGTTAACATCGTCAGTTACTGTTTTCTTCCGTTTTTGTTTTTTAACAGGCGTGGATACCGGTTCCGGTGTGGGTGACGGTTCGGTACTGTCCGGGACACACTCCAGCCAGGTTTCCCGGCTCGCCCACTCCGGTGCATCCGGCCAGCGGATCTTTTCGTATCCATGCAGAATGACCAGAGCCTCGGCATACACCATCAGGTCAAAAGCTTCGTTGGCACCGCGACCCGGCTTACTCCATTTCCCGTCACTGCTCCGCTCTTCATACGTCAGTTCGTCGTAAAACCAGCTCCCCAGCCAGTCAGGGAAATGCACATAGCCTGGACCTGGCGAGTCACGCCATAACGCGTTATTCACCCGGTCTTTCAGGGCATCCGTCTGAAGAAGCCAGAGCGGCACATCACCTGCGGCCTGCGCCCGGCGGCCCGTTCGTCCGGTGTTATCAGGGAATGTACGGCTGATCAGTTTTGCGCGCCGGATGCTGTCACCCTTAAACAGGTAAATACGTTTACCAAGGCCATCACGACGGCAACGACGCCAGAATTTATAGGCATTATCAGTGACCCCGTCTTCACCGCCGGAGTCCACCGCCATTGCCATCAGTCGCATTTGTTGAGAAGGATCGGAGGCCAGCGGCCAGCTTTTATGAAAAACATCCGTCAGCAGGACATCCCAGTCTTCCGGATAGCTGGCCGGATCAATTCGCTGGCTCTCCCCGTCGCTGTCACCGCGCAATGACTGCGTGATGTTGTAACGATCAATAATCCAGCGTTCGCCACGGCTGCCATAGCCCGTTACCTGAACCACAAAACGGCGATGACGTCCCGCCTGCACATCCACTGTCGCCACAAGGAAATTAACGCCATCCGGCACACTGCGGGAAGGAACTGGCTCTGCCCGCTGCTCAAGCAGTTCACTTTTTCGTTGCTCCATGCTGGCGCGGGGAAGATAAGGTAATCCCCAGTCGGTATTGATAACCGTCTTGAGTGTTTCTTCACTTCCGGTTGTCTCGTATTCCTGTTCTGCAGTAAGCAGTTTGTAAACGAGTTGCGAGAGTGTCTGGTAAGCAGCTGCCGGACCCTCCATCCAGAATGACGCAATACGTGAGCGTCGGGGATCACCATAACGACTGCCATCCGCATTGATGGATTCACCATCCCGCAACCAGACCCCACGTCCGTTCAGCTCACGTTTTTGTTCAGGCATAATCCGTCCTGAACAGGAAGGACACTGAATATAAGCCGCCTCACTTGCCAGCACGGGATCGGCAATATCACGGAAACCAGCAACCACATCGCCGCAGGGCTGAAAATACTCACCACAGTGTGGACAGGGCCAGTACCAGCGACGGCGATCGCCACGGTTATAGAGCGACAGTATCCCCGTGGTTGGTGGAGCCTCATGCGGTGAAGTCCGTCGCCATTTCACATCCTTCACATCCCTGCCGGGGGAACTCTCCACCAGCGTCATACCACTGGACATAAATGTTGTGGTACGTTTTGAGGCAAGAGAGAAAGCATCCCCCTCGCCATCAATATCTTCCGGAAAACGGTCATAATCCGTCAGCGCGACGCATTTATAATCTGATGAGGACATGATATTGACTGACGGCCAGCCGATTTTCAGGTAGTTACCAGCAAGGAATGTTCTGTCATAAACGTTGTTGTCATTTTTGTTCGGACTCAGGCGACTGACCACTTCCGGGCTGACGCGAAACGTTCTGGCAAGTCGTTTTTTGGAGTGTTCGCGGGCTTTTTCCTCCGTCATCTGAATGATCAGCATATCCGCAGGATCGCAAATCACGTTGTAAATCACCCAGCCGTCAATCAGGCCGATAGTCTTGCCGGTTCGTGCCGGGCCAACAAATATCACTGCGTCGTATTCACGCGAGGCCAGGCAGTTCATCGGCTCAATAACATACGGTGCCACCAGCGGATCCCACGGGACTGAGTTCCCGGCCCCCATGGGCACCCGCATATATTGAGCAACGGCATCAGCAACCTGCATTCGTCTCGGTGCGCGAAGGATATAACCTGAATCGGTTCGTGCTGCCTTTGCGGTTTCCTGATTCAGCATTACTCCTCCTGCTGTAATTCCTCCTCATCATCCGCACCTGCTTCGGTCACCCGCAGGGCTATCTGATCGCGCAGATCATCAATAATGGACTGAACACGGCTCACAGCGGCAGGCTGCAGACCGCAGTCACGTTCCAGAATATCCGGTAATGTCTCCAGCACCTGCACGACCGCTTTTGCCCAGATGGCAAACTCCCGTCTGACATCACTGGCCGGAATGAGTTGCGCCGTTTCCTGTTCGAACTTAAGACGCTCACGTTCAGACTGATACCAGGCTTTGCGCTCATGCGCGTCCATTTCGCCTTCTGCAACCGGCGGTGGTAATGCCAGAAATGCCGACACAATATCAACCACCCGATAAAGCTTGAGGTTGCTTTCATGCCCCCCTGCAACGGGTAGATTTTGCAGCCTTGCCGCAGCAGTCTGGCGATGTACACCTGACAGTGCCGCCAGTTGACTGATATTCAGCGTCAGATTTTTCAACTCTCGATCCATACCCGCTCCAGAATGTTTTAAACATGCATCTTGCGAACAACTTTAGGCAAACGGTGTTAGTGATGAACAAAAAACAATCAAAATCGACACCATAAAAATAAAAACACTGTAATATCAATATATTAAAGTAGTGGTGATGACGAATGAAATTTCAAAAACTAGCCTTTTTCCGCGACGCTCCCGCCCCGTGGCAGGCTACCCCACCGGGAGGACCCGTCAGCCTGACAGCTCTGACGAACGTCTGATACAACGCCTTGCATGAATGGCATCGGGATAATCCATAAAGGCATAGCATCGTGCCCACAAGAATCTGTGTAAGTGTCCTGTTTCTTCCACCCCCGCACAGGACTGGCGAGCATGAGGGACAAACCCGCGAACCATAAACGCGGTAAAAACCCGGTGTGCATCGTTTTTGATTATTCCCGCACACTCACGCAGAAGGAATTCCCCGTCGGGCTACGGTCATGGTTAATGCGGGAATACGGCGACGATACAGCGCAGCTAAAAGGGTAATAGACGGATAGACCGGTTTATTTCATTCCACAGGATTCTGAGTGTCCCCAACTTCCTCCAATAGTCTGAGCGTACACCTATATAGTTTTAATTTTCATCAATCCATTTAACTATCGTTTAATTGTTGTCACATAGGATTCTGCCGTTTTTAACAATGCAGGATAATAAGATGAAAAAAATGTTGTTTTCTGCCGCTCTGGCAATGCTTATTACAGGATGTGCTCAACAGACGTTTACTGTTGGAAACAAACCGACAGCAGTAACACCAAAGGAAACCATCACCCATCACTTCTTCGTTTCGGGAATTGGACAGGAGAAAACTGTTGATGCAGCCAAAATTTGTGGCGGCGCAGAAAATGTTGTTAAAACAGAAACCCAGCAAACATTCGTAAATGGATTGCTCGGTTTTATTACTTTAGGCATTTATACTCCGCTGGAAGCGCGTGTGTATTGCTCACAATAATTGCATGAGTTGCCCATCGATATGGGCAGCTCTATCTGCACTGCTCATTAATATACTTCTGGGTTCCTTCCAGTTGTTTTTGCATAGTGATCAGCCTCTCTCTGAGGGTGAAATAATCCCGTTCAGCGGTGTCTGCCAGTCGGGGGGAGGCTGCATTATCCACGCCGGAGGCGGTGGTGGCTTCACGCACTGACTGACAGACTGCTTTGATGTGCAACCGACGACGACCAGCGGCAACATCATCACGCAGAGCATCATTTTCAGCTTTCGCATCAGCTAACTCCTTCGTGTATTTTGCATCGAGCGCAGCAACATCACGCTGACGCATCTGCATGTCAGTAATTGCCGCGTTCGCCAGCTTCAGTTCTCTGGCATTTTTGTCGCGCTGGGCTTTGTAGGTAATGGCGTTATCACGGTAATGATTAACAGCCCATGACAGGCCGACGATGATGCAGATAACCAGAGCGGAGATAATCGCGGTTACTCTGTTCATTGCTGACCCCACAAACAGATTTCACGCTCAATCTCACGACGAGTCATGAGACCTTTCCATTGCTTACCGCCAGCATATGTCCAGCGACGTAGCTGATCACATGCGCCTTTGATATCGCCCTGGTTTATTTTGCGAAGAAGCGTCGATGTTCTGAAATTGCCAGCACCCACGTTGTAAACGAATGAGTAAAGAGCGCCGCGCATTGTTTCCGGTATATCGACTTTGATGTACGGGTTAATTTGTCTGGCGACCGTGGCAAGGTCTTTATTCAGGAGGGCTTTGCATTCTGCTTTGGTATACGTTTTACCGAGCATGATGTCTTTTCCTGTATGCCCGTGACATACAGTCCATACACCAACAATATCTTTGTATGGTATGTAGCTGACACCTTCCAGACCATCGTTACCACTTGGGCCAGTAATTAACACTGATGCTATAGCAATTGCTCCGCCACCAATAGCAGCAGCAACGGCTTTTCGTAATGATGGAGGCATTATTCACCTCTCGCAGCCTTGCGCTTATCTTCTTTAATCTTGAAATAAAGGTTTGTCAGGTACGTCAGCAGGCCAAATACCAGGCTACCCAGCACACCTATTGCTGCCCACTGTGAGGGCGTGACTTTATCGAGCAGCTGTAAAAACCAGTAACCGGCACTACCTGCTGAGGTGCCATAGGCGACACCCGTTGTTAACTTATCCATGGATTTCATAACCCCACCTCGCAGACAAAGCGGGTGTAAATTGAGGGAATACAACGTATCGCAAAAAAGCAGAAACGTAACAGACTCGGAGTCAGTGAATAACTCAGGTATTGAGTTATCAGCTAATATCGAGACTCAAAAAATGGAAAAACCAGCTCGACGGCGGGTTTAAGCTGTGTGACGAAGTAACCACTCTTAACAGCATAACCAATTTTTTACGTACGTAAACCACTGAATGATATTTATGAGAATGCTACCGAGTGTTCAAAACACCACCACAAATACATAAGAAAACCTCAACAAATAACCAACAAATAACCAACAAATAATTTCCAGTGTTATTTTTAGCCGATTTAAATTGAACCTTCAAATTATAGAGCACTTATAAATAACAGCCGTTAATATAAATTGGCTAATAGATTTATTTTTATTCAGCCAAGAGCTATGAATAGGATTCGATAGAAAAAAGTTCAGATAAAAATAGAGATCTACTTCACAAATCAAACGAGAAACCAAAACTTACATCTTGAAATAATCACATTGATTAGATGAATATTTATCGCGCAGTGACATCATTTTTTAATAATAGTTCAAAAAAAGGGCTCACGATGAAAAAATTAACAGTGGCAATTTCTGCTGTAGCTGCATCAGTACTGATGGCGATGTCTGCTCAGGCAGCTGAAATTTATAATAAAGACAGTAACAAGCTGGATCTGTACGGGAAAGTTAATGCCAAGCACTACTTCTCCTCTAATGATGCAGATGATGGTGATACTACTTATGCCCGTCTTGGCTTCAAAGGTGAAACCCAAATCAACGATCAACTGACTGGTTTCGGTCAGTGGGAATATGAATTCAAAGGCAACCGCGCTGAATCTCAAGGTTCCTCCAAAGACAAAACCCGTCTTGCATTTGCAGGCCTGAAATTCGGTGACTACGGCTCAATCGATTACGGCCGTAACTACGGTGTAGCATACGACATCGGTGCGTGGACTGACGTTCTGCCAGAATTCGGTGGCGATACCTGGACCCAAACAGATGTGTTCATGACTGGTCGCACCACTGGTGTTGCAACCTATCGTAACAACGACTTCTTTGGTCTGGTTGATGGTCTGAACTTTGCTGCTCAGTACCAAGGCAAAAACGATCGTAGCGATTTCGATAACTACACTGAAGGTAACGGTGATGGCTTCGGTTTCTCTGCTACCTATGAATACGAAGGATTCGGTATCGGTGCAACTTATGCGAAATCTGATCGTACCGACACTCAAGTTAATGCAGGGAAAGTTCTTCCTGAAGTATTTGCTTCCGGTAAAAATGCAGAAGTTTGGGCCGCAGGTCTGAAATATGACGCTAACAACATTTACCTGGCCACTACCTATTCTGAAACCCAGAATATGACTGTATTTGCTGATCACTTCGTTGCTAATAAAGCCCAAAACTTCGAAGCTGTTGCACAATATCAGTTCGATTTCGGTCTGCGTCCGTCCGTTGCTTACCTGCAATCTAAAGGTAAAGATCTTGGAGTATGGGGCGATCAGGACTTAGTCAAATATGTTGATGTAGGTGCAACCTATTACTTCAACAAAAATATGTCTACTTTCGTTGATTACAAAATCAACCTGCTTGACAAAAATGACTTCACTAAAGCACTCGGTGTAAGCACTGATGACATCGTTGCTGTAGGTCTGGTTTACCAGTTCTAATCTGATTACGAAAAAGATATGTTGCGGGAGGCGTTGCCTCCCCAACATATAAGTGGCTCCCTCAAGCCACTTCCTTTAGAAGCACAACCTTGCTTCTAACTATATAAACCTTCTGTTATATATTACCCTTTATTTTTGGGGGCGTCTCAACGCCCCATTTTTAATAATTTTTAGTAAACAATTGGCATATTAATTAGAGTTATTAACAACGATATCCATCTCTAACCGGATATCTAATGCCATTAACATCCCTTCAATTATGCCCTCAGCCTTCTGTAACCTTTTCCCGATATAACCATCAGAGCAGCAATGCTTACCTGCCAGTGACATGAATGTCATACCGACTACATAATAATCTACTAATAAATCGTGCAAATCGCTGTTGTTCTTTTTCAGACGGGCCATGCACCCGCAAATGATCATCGCGTCATCGTCACAACATTGCGGGCGAGATTTTACTTTTGAAGTAATTAATCCCTTAAAACCGGCGGCAATGGACGACCAGGTCACATCTTCATGATTATTAGCCGCCCACGCTCCCCAACGCTCAAGAACCATCTGAATATCACGCATCAACTTACTCCACAAAAATCAGACCAGAACGCCAATTACAAGCAAAAATCAACAAAACAGTATTAGTTGATTGTTATCTCTGACTTCATACTCCTGCTCCTGTCAGGGTTTTGGCGTAATTCTTCAGTATTCGGTAATCGGTCAAAACAGAACCGGGGAAACGATATAAGCGCAGACGCCCCCAGCGGTGGCGAAGAAGTTCTGCCATATTAAACTCAAACATCATTCATTCCCCATTTCGGTGATGGTCAGTTCCAGCCTCCCACCTTTGGTAACAGGCATCTTCACAACGCGGTAATCAACGACCTGAGCATCATCCAGCCAGAAACCTGCTTTAGTGAGTGCGTCAAAAGCGGCTTTTTGCAGATTATCCAGGTCACGGCGACGGCGATCCGGCATGTGGCACTCAATGCGGATTTTCACAGGCATAGCCAGGCCGATATCCAGCATTGCGTTTTTAATGATTCTGGCGACGTTATCGCGGTATGCCTGCCCCTCTGCGCTGACGTGCGTGCGCCCGCGATTATGGCGGTAATAGCGATTATTGCTCGGAGGCCAGGGTAATGTGATGCTGTAGGTATTCACGCCTTAATAATCCCCTCTTTCAGCCACATAACCTGTGTTCTCGCCATACCTTCCAGCGCGCATTCTTTTGCATATGCAGCATCGACTTGCTTGGCATGCCCTTTACCGGCAATCTTCTGTATGCGCTAAACCTAGATAGAATCCACTCTGTGCACATTGAAGCCCGCTCTATGCTTCCTTTCAGGTATTGAAGGGATTGAGATGGGCTAAGCATTATTGGCCTCCTGCATCAGGAGAAAGACAATCATGGCGGCGCGGAGAGGTCTGGTATCAAATATTGGGCTTACGCCTTTTGCATCCACACACCATTCAGTTAACTGGTCTAAGATAGAAATCCTGTATTTCTCAATAATCGGCCATGAAGCGCTCGGATCATTGCAGTAGTCAGGCAAATGATTTAATGGCTCAAAAGTTGTATCAGCATTTCCGTAATACCATTTGTTGGTGTTATTCCCTGATGTTTCCGGTTTACTTGCCCAAAGGCCTTTAAAAATTATGTCTCCTACCATTCTGTTAATTTCAAAATCACTTAACTGTGAATAATCCATTGTCATTTCCTCGCACGATATCTTAGCCACCGGATATCCCACAGGTGAGCTGTGTAATTGAAGGTTTTTACGTCAGATTCTTTTGGGATTGGCTTGCGTTTATTTCTGGAGCGTTTCGTTGGAAGGTATTTGCAGTTTTCGCAGATGATGTCGGTGAAACTTCGTCGCTGTCGCCTCATGCCGCCCTCCTGACGCCCTGCCCGATCGCCATCAATGCCGCTTTGGATACGGTAGTAAACATCCGTCGAGGACTGATGAACGGTCGCCAAATCAGCAGCATGGAGCCTTTGCTGTTTCCCTTCTTCTCCAGCCCTGTCGATGGTTCGATAAAATTAATCCGTCCATCAGTGATAATGCGAACTTCGTCGACACTCTCCAGAGCCTTGCTGAACCATCCGACTGACATATCCTCTGGCACAAGCATAACTACCGTCTGTCGCTGTTGTATGCACTGCTCAGCGGCTTTTTCCACCCACGGCCTGATATTGCTGTACGGTGGGTTATTCCAGATTGCACCGTGGCTTATCCACTCAGAATTTAGCGCGTCGTCGGCCTCAGTTAACCAGTGAGCGCACAGAGCATTTTTGTCGCTCGCTGCCGAATCCAGCCAGAATCCAAACTCAATATCCAGTGCATCAAAAAGCCAAAGCGGCGTTTGCCAGCAGTCCTTGTCGTGTGCTGGCGTATTTGATTTGATAGTCATGCAGCCCGATCTCCCCATCGCGCTTTCCATTCGAGAGCCAGTCGCGCTTCGTCTGACCACTTAACGCCACGCTCTGTACCGAATGCCTGTATAAGCTCTAATAGCTCCGCAAATTCGTTTACACGCATCCTGCTGGTTGACTGGCCTATTACCACAAAGCCATTCCCGGCAAGGTTAGGAACAACATCCTGCTGCTTTAATGCTGCGGTAAACACACACTTCCAGCTTTCTGCATCCAGCCAGCGACCATGCCATTCAACCTGACGAGAGACGTCACCAAGGCAAGCCCAAAGCTTTCGATTCTGGTCTAAGCTGCGGTTGCGTTCCTGAATGGTTACTACGATTGGTTTGGTTGGGTCTGGAAGAATTTGCTGTACCGCGTGAATAGCGTTTTGCTGATGTGCTGGAGATCGAATTTCAAAGGTTAGTTTTTTCATGACTTCCCTCTCCCCCAAATAAAAAGGCCTGCGATTACCAGCAGGCCTGTTATTAGCTCAGTGATGTAGATGGTCATCTTTTAACTCCATATACTGCCAATACCCGTTTCATCGCGGCACTCTGGCGACACTCCTTAAAAATCAGGTTCGTGCTCATCTTTCCTTCCCGTTCTTCCTTGGTAGCAAACCGGTAATACACCGTTCGCCAGACCTTACCTTCGATAACCAGAAGACCTGCCCGTGCCATTTTAGCCGCGGCCTGATTTATGCTGGTTACTGTTGCGCCTGTTAACGCGGCAACGTCCGGCGCACAGAAGCTATTATGCGTCCCCAGGTAATGAATAATTGCCTCTTTGCCCGTCATACACTTGCTCCTTTCAATCCGAACTTAGCTTTAATTTCTGCGATCTTCGCCAGCGCCTGAACACGATTTAGAGGTCTACCGCCCATGACAGGAAGTTGTTTTACTGGTTCAGGGATCGCCTCACCACGGTTAATTCTCGCAGTCATATGGACAAGCTCATCTGCGGCCTTACGGCGTAATTCCGCATCAGTAAGCACATTGGCCCGCATGTTCTGATACAGGTTGGTAACCAGCCAGTAGTGCGCGTTTGATTTCCACGGATAAGACTCCGCATCCGGATACAGGCCTCGCTTCCGGCAATACTCGTAAACCATATCAACCAGCTCGCTGACATTTGGCAGTCCGGCGGTAACGGATGCTTCTTCCCGGCACCATGCAACAAACTGCCCGGGTGATGGCAGAAATGGTCGATTCTGCCGACGGGCTACGCGCATTCCTGCGTTAACCTGTTCCATCGTGGTGATCCCGTTTTCCCGAAAAGCCAGAACCCACTGGCGACGGATTTCGTTCACTTCGTTCTGGTCACGGTTAGCCAGGCTCGCCGGGAAAGTTGCCAGTAACTGGCTGAACACACCGTTGATGATCTGCGCTACCTGCTGTACCTGCGGCTTTTCGTCGTACTGTTCCGGCATGTTGTTGGCGATCCGACGCATCTGCTCACGGTCAAAGTTAACCATCTGTGCGGCGATGTTTTTCATAGATCCACCCCGTAAATCCAGTCTGTGTTTGTCAGGTCGAGTTTTGGTTTGCTGGCTGTCACGACTGCCTGTTGCTTGTTACGGTTGATTTCGAGCTGGGTCCACTTGTCGCGGAGTTTGGCCGGACTCAGCACGTTACCGGACCAGAAGTTGTCCTGGCAGGCCCAGCGGAAAAGTACACACATGTCGCGATGGTTACGTCCGTCACGTTCACGCATCAGGCGGATATCGTTAGCCCACCCAGCAAAATTCGGTTTTCTGGCTGATGGCGCGATGGTCTTCACCATGTCAAACATCCACTCTGCGGCGGTCAGGTCTTCTGCTGTCCCCCACTTGCTGCCGCTCTGAATTGCAGCATCCGGTTTCACCACAGAAAGGTCGTTTTCTGGCTGGTCAGAGGATTCGCCAGAATTCTCTGACGAATAATCTTTTCTTTTTTCTTTTGTAATAGTGTCTTTTGTGTCCCCCTGTTTTGAGGGATAGCAATCCCCCAATTTGAGGGATGTTTTATCCCTCGTTTTAGGGGATTTTCCCTCGTTTTGAGGGATGCACCATTCTGAGATGTTTTTGTTTGGTCCAAACATGCCGCCTTGCTGCTTGATAATATTCATTCTGACGAGTTCTAACTTGGCTTCATTGCACCGTTTGACAGGTAACTTTGTAATCTCGCTAAGTTGAGAATCGGTGATTCTGTCCATTGGTTTATTCCACCCATAGGTTTTACGCAGAATGGCAAGCAGCACTTTAAACTGTCGCTTGGTCAGATCTGCGCCTGAATAAGCCTCAAGCAGCATATTTGATAGTCTGGCGTAACCATCATCGAGATCTGCCACTGAACCGCCCCGGGTTTCCTGGAGAGTGTTTTATCTGTGAACTCAGGCTGCCAG
>ERZ1673739.1279-NODE-1279-length-29041-cov-5.260402_pt1 | contig 29041 bp, 27 predicted proteins | sample MGYA00580210_ERZ1673739 | MGnify/ENA primary metagenome ERZ1673739 (study PRJEB41218, sample SAMN15661749) | gut metagenome | host: Homo sapiens | place: Canada: London | collected 2015-08-20/2019-03-30 | study: EMG produced TPA metagenomics assembly of...
CACCCATACCTACAAACATTTCCACAAATTCAGAACCTGAAATAGAGAAAAACGGAACATTTGCCTCGCCCGCTACGGCTTTCGCCAGAAGGGTCTTACCAGTTCCAGGAGGTCCTACTAAAAGAGCACCTTTTGGCATAGAAGCACCGATTTCTGTATATTTGTCAGGATAATGAAGATAATCTACAATTTCTGACAAAAGCTCCTTTGCTTCATCCTCTCCTGCCACATCGGAAAACTTAATACCCGTAGCAGACTTCACATAAATCTTAGCATTGCTCTTGCCAAAAGCCATGGCTCCTGGTCCACCAGCTCCACCCATGTTCTTCATCATCCGTCTCATAAGCCATCCGCCCAGAGTCCAAATCAGAACAAAAGGCAAAATCCAGGTAAAAAGGAAATTCACCAATGGATTCACTTTTTCTGGTAACTCAGAACCATATTTCACACCTGCATCATCCAAGCGCTCAATAAGTTTTTCATCCTTTACATACCCAGTCTTAAAAATCTGAACCTTATCGCCTTTCCCTTCCTTTTTTTCAGAAAAATAAATAATTCCTTCTCCAAGGCTTACTTCCGTAACCTTTCCTTTTTCCAAGTCACTAATAAACACATCATAACTGGTTTCCTTCACACTTCTCTCTGCCAGAGATGGTAAAACAAAAAAATTCATTGCCACTAAAACCAGTAGAATAATCCCATAAAGAATCATGGTCGGTTTTTTAGGAGGCTTTGGTGTTTTGTTTTCTTTAATATCCATACATACTCCTCCGTTATATATAATCTCAGGCTAAAGCCATATAAAAACTATACTTCTTCTTACTTTATTATGCAAGGAAGAAAGCATATTAATTCTATTAAAAAAGAATAAACCTTTCTGCTTTTGCTTATTTATCATCTCCAGTCAATCTTAACACAGATTCCATTTCTTCCACATCCATATCCAGAAATGCAGCTAATTCCTCTACGCTATATTTCACATCCTCATCTTCCGTTAATTCTTTCACTTTGGCTTCTAAATTTCTCACCTTCTCCACCAGAATATCATCCTCTTTTTTCTGCTGGCTCTGCTCTTCCATAAACAGACGGATACTGCTCCTGATTTCGCTCATAAGCCAGGTATGAATCTCTTCCTGGGCTGCTGCCTGCTCTAATGCCATCAAAAGTCCCATATTTCCTTCTTGAAGTAAATCCCCAAAGAAAATTTCCCCAGAATGAAGTTCTTTGGCTATCTGCACTACTTCCTTCTGGTAGCTCTTCAAAATACTCTCTTTTACATCTTCTCCTGCTATGAAATCTGCCAAAAGCTGCTCTCGGTCAAAACCTTCTATTTCTCCAAAGGTTTCTAAATATTCCTCCAAATATTCTTCTTCCTCTGCAGTTAATGGAACTTGTAATACTTCTTCCATTTTTGGAGCATCTTCACACTTCTTGCTATAACCATGTACAGTAATTCCCTGCATCTCCAAGAAATCAAAAACCTTTTTCAGTTTTTCCTGATCCATTCCTTCCTCACCGAAAAACTGTTGCACTAGTTCTGCCTGCACTTGTTTCCCATTTTTCATGGCTAATATCTGTATTTCTTTTAATTTATCTTGAAACTCTTGAATATTCATAAATATACCTCATCCCTTTTTGTTTGATTTATCTGGTATTATACCACAGCAATACACGCATATACAGAGGTTTTAATAACAAATAGCTGTTGTTGTTTGCTCCACCCTCATAAGTTCTCCATAAATCCAGCATTTGTTTTGTGATTTTAATTTTTCTGGTTTTGAATCTAACAAATAACGCAAACAGACTCATGGAAAACACATTCCATGAGCCTATCTCTTCATATCTCTTTATAAAGTTTTAAATCTGTTCTTATTATTGGTACAAGCTTGATACAAAAATCATTTTCTATTTTGTTTTACATTACTTAATATAATTTTGCCCCAGCCGGAATCTTGTCCTCAAGAATCAGAACATTCAAGCCTTCTCTTCCTTCTACAAGGTGTGTAGCGGAGATGATCATACCACAAGAATCAATTCCCATCATCTTACGTGGTGGAAGGTTTGTGATTGCAAGCAATGTCTTTCCAACCAGTTCTTCTGGCTCATAATAATCGTGAATACCACTTAAAATCACGCGGTCTTCACCACTTCCGTCATCCAGAACGAATTTCAGAAGCTTCTTGGATTTCGGAACTGCTTCACATTCTTTTACCTTTACAGCACGGAAATCTGATTTACTGAATGTTTCGAAATCAACCATATCTTTGAATAATGGTTCCACTTCTACATTAGAGAAATCAATCTTTTCTGCCATGTCAGATGTAGCGGTAAATGTTGCAACAGATTTTGCCGGAGCAGACTGTGCAGCATTGTTTGCTTCGTTCTTCGCAGCGCCCTGTGACTTCATTGTTGGGAACAGTAAAACGTCACGGATAGCAGCACTGTCTGTCAGCAACATAACCATTCTGTCGATGCCGAATCCAATACCACCTGTAGGCGGCATACCGATTTCCAGAGCATTCATAAAGTCTTCGTCTGTGGTGTTTGCTTCTTCATCACCCTGTGCCAGAAGTTCTTCCTGTGCTTTGAAACGTTCTCTCTGGTCAATTGGATCATTTAATTCAGAATAAGCATTAGCCATTTCCCATCCGTTCATGAAGAACTCAAAACGTTCTACATATTCCGGATTTTCCGGTTTTTTCTTGGTCAGAGGAGAAATCTCAATTGGATGATCCATAACAAAAGTTGGCTGAAGCAGATGTTCCTCAACAAATTCTTCAAAGAAGAGGTTCAGGATATCACCTTTTTTGTGTCTTTCTTCATACTCTACATGGTGTTCTTTTGCCACTGCTCTTGCTTCTTTCAGTGTGTGGATTTCATTAAAGTCAACACCTGCAAATTTCTTAACTGCATCCACCATAGTGATACGTTCAAATGGCTTTCCTAAATCCATTTCAATGCCATTGTACACAATTTTTGTAGTTCCCAGTACTTCCTGAGCTACATGACGATACAGGTTTTCTGTTAAGTCCATCATGCCGTGATAGTCTGTATATGCCTGATAAAGCTCCATTAAAGTAAACTCTGGATTGTGTCTGGTATCCAGACCTTCATTACGGAATACTCGTCCAATTTCGTAAACTTTCTCCATACCACCTACAATCAATCTCTTCAGGTACAATTCCAAAGAAATACGCAGCTTAAAGTCCTCATTTAAAGCATTGAAATGGGTCTCAAATGGGCGTGCTGCTGCACCACCGGCATTTGCCACCAACATAGGAGTCTCTACTTCTAAGAATCCCTGTCCACCTAAATAATTCCGGATACTTGCAAGAATTTTAGAACGTTTGATAAAAGTCTCCTTTACATCTGCATTCATAATTAAATCTACATATCTTTGACGATAACGTAAATCCGTGTTAATCAATCCGTGGAACTTTTCTGGAAGCGGCTTTAAACTCTTAGACAACAGTGTTAATTCTGTGGCGTGAATAGAAATTTCCCCTGTTTTTGTTTTAAACACTTCACCTGTAATTCCTACCAAATCACCGATATCCATTTTCTTAAACTCTTTATAAGGCTCCTCACCTATGTTGTCTCTTGCAACATAAGACTGAATAGAACCCTGTAAATCCTGAATACTGCAAAAAGAAGCTTTTCCCATAACACGTTTGGACATCATACGTCCTGCCAAAGTAACGGTTTTGCCTTCTAACTCATCAAAAGCATTTTTCACTTCCATACTATGGTGTGTTACATCAAATTTAGTAATCTGAAATGGATCCTTTCCATTTGCCTGCAAATCAGCTAATTTTTCACGGCGAACCTTTAATAACTGATTTAAGTCCTGTTCCTGTGTCTTCTTCTGCTCTGCCACTTCTCACACTCTCCTTCGTTCATTTTAGATTAAATATTTCTTTCAATACCAAGAACTTTATATTCCATTACTCCTGAAGGCATTTCTACGGAAACTGTTTCCCCAATAGATGCACCAATTAAGGCTTTTCCTACTGGAGATTCATTAGAAATCTTGCCTTCCAGGCTGTTAGCCTCTGTAGAACCTACAATTTTAAATTCGATTTCCTCATCGAATTCTACATCATAAACTTTTACCTTACAGCCAACGCTAATCTTATTTACATCTACTTCATCCTCTACTACAACTTCTGCATTTTTGAGGATTTTCTCTATCTGTTCGATTCTAGCCTCGATATCTCTCTGCTCGTCCATAGCAGCATCATATTCTGCATTTTCAGACAAGTCACCCTGTTCTCTGGCCTCTTTAATTTTCTCTGCAACTTCTTTTCTCTTTACAATTTTTAAATCGTGAAGTTCATCTTCTAATTTTGTCAACCCAGCGTAAGTCAGTATTACTTTCTTTTCTTCCATAATTCTATACACCCTTTCTCCAATATCTGCACATCCAAAGATATTTTCTTGCTCTGGCTTCTGCAAATATCACTACTTAACAGTCATAACATTATAAATAATACCTATGCAGATGTCAAGCTAAATACGCCTTCTAGCACATATTTCATATACTTTTTACACTTTTCATAATGATTTTAACCCTACACGACCTACATCTTTCCTACCAGATCTTCCAGCTGTTCATAACTTTCCACTTCATTCACCATCCGACGCACAGATGCTGAATGAGGCATTCCTGTAGTATACCAGGCTACATGCTTACGCATTTCTCTCATACCTGTATAATTTCCCTTATATTCCAACTGCATCTTTGCATGTCTTAAAATCATGTCTTTTACTTCTTCTAATCCTGGTTTAGGAAGGATTTCTCCTGTTTTCTGGTAATGCAGGATTCTGGAAAACAGCCATGGATTTCCCTGCACTGCCCTTCCAATCATAATACCGTCACATCCCGTCTCACGAACCAGTGCTTCCGCTTTTTCTGGTGAATCTACATCTCCATTTCCTATTACAGGTATGGACACTGCTTCCTTCACTTGGCGGATAATATCCCAGTCTGCAGTCCCTGCATAATACTGCTCTCTGGTTCGTCCATGAACTGCAATAGCTGCTGCTCCGGCGTCTTCTGCAATTTTAGCAATCTCTACTGCATTGACACAGTCTTCGGTAAATCCTTTTCTAATTTTAATGGTCAGAGGCTTTTCAATAGCTTTTGATACCTTTGACACAATTTCGTGCACCAGCTTGGGATTTTTCATCAATGCAGAACCTTCCCCATTGTTTACTACTTTTGGCACCGGACATCCCATATTAATATCAAGAATATCAAAATTGTGAGGTTCAATTTGTCTTGCAATTTCAGCCATTAAATCTGGGTCTGAACCAAAAAGCTGCAAGGATACAGGACGCTCCCTCTCATCAATTTCCATAAGAGTTTCTGTATTTTTATTTTTAAAATAAATAGCCTTAGCGCTAATCATTTCTGTACAGATAAGCCCTGCTCCCTGCTCCTTGCACAGCAAACGAAATGGCAGGTCTGTTACCCCTGCCATAGGCGCCAGTATTAAATTATTCTCTAGTGTTACATTTCCAATCTTTAGGCTCATACTCAACCTCTGCTCTTTTTGGTTTTTTCATAGATAATCCGAAGTCCTTCTAAGGTAAGCTGGGCATCATACACGTCAATGGCATCTGTCTCATCTGCAATAAGTTTTCCAAGTCCCCCAGTTGCCACTACTTTTAAGTCCTCTATACCAGACTCCTCTTTTACCTTCTTAACAATGTACTCCACCTGTCCAATATAGCCATAAACCAGACCTGCCTGCATACTGCTAATCGTTTCTTTTGCTAAAATACTTTCTGGCTTCTGAATGGCAATTTTAGGCAGCTTGGCAGCATCTTGCCACAAAGCCTTTGCACTAATCTCAATCCCCGGGGAAGTAATACCAGCCGCGAAACTTCCATCTTCTGTAATTAAATCATACGTAGTAGCAGTTCCAAAATCCAGCACCAGCACAGGGCCTCCATAAATCTCATAGGCTGCCACAGCATCTACAATTCTATCTGCCCCCACTTCCTTGGGATTTACTGCTGTAATGCGGATTCCTGTTTTACATCCTGGTCCCACATTTAAGGGGTTTACGTGGAAATATTTAATCACACTGCTAATCAATGAATGCATAACATCCGGCACCACAGAACTGATAATTACATCCTCAATCTCTTCCTTACGAATCCCCTGATATTTCAACACATCACACATAAAAATACCATATTCATCTGATGTTCTATTCTGTCTTGTGGTGAGACGGAAAGTGCCCACCAGTTCCTTTTCCTTAAATACTCCCAGGGTAATATGTGTATTTCCCACATCAATGACTAATAACATACGCTTATTCTCCTACTTCTTCTCCAAGAAAAAACACCTTGTAATATGTCTCCAGAGACTCCAACAGTTCCCTCTTTTTATTTCTCAAATCCTTGATTCGCAGCACACTTCCAATCTCATCAAACATTGCATCTGCCTCCAGAGCCTCTGTTTGAAACTGCAAATTTCCATCTTCATCAAACTCCAATGTCAAAACTCCGCCTATTTCCTCTGTGTATAAGACACACATAATATGCAACTCATCTTGTACCGACTGAGGTAATGATGCGAAATCATCATTAAAATAATATTTCTGCTCATATGCGCTTGCACCGCACAAAACAACTCTATCCTTATACATATTAATCTCCCTTTATACGTAACTGTAAAGACCTCTTACAGAAACCTCTCCAGAAAGCACTTTTTTCACTTCTCCAGTTTCCAATTCTACTAGAAGCTCTCCTTTTCCTGTAATGCCTCTGGCAATTCCCCTGCTTTCTATTCCTTTTTCAATCAAACGCACTGGCTGATTTTGATTCAAAAGCATGGCTTCATACTCTGACTTTAAGAAACTTAAATCCTGTGTCTGAAGAAATTTCTCATAATTTTTTTCAAAATATTCCAGGGTTTTTGCTGCCATCTCTTCTCTTTCCAGGATTTCTCCCTTTTCCAGCCTTAAAGAAGTAGCCTTATCCTGCAATTCCTCTGGAAATTCTCTCTGATTCACATTAATCCCCACACCTATGGTAATATATTTTGGCATGGTTCCGGATACCTGCATTTCTGTTAAAATGCCGCATATTTTCTTTCCTGACATCACTACATCATTGGGCCACTTAATGCCTGCTGACTTCCCCGTAACCTCTATAGCTGCCTGGGCCACAGAAAGCCCCATAACCAGGGTCAAGGAGGCTGCATTTTCTGGAAAAATCTCTGGCTCCATCAGAAGTAGATTCATATAAATATTCTCCCTGGGAGGAGAATTCCATACTCTTCCAATTCTTCCCTTTCCTCTAGTCTGCGCTTCTGCCAGAAACACTGCGCCATCCAATTCTTTCTTACAGCCATTTTTTGCTGCCTCCTTAGACCAGGTAATGGTAGATTCTGTCTGTTCCCGATAAAAAAGCTTTTTCCCCATCCACTTAGTCTGCAGTTGTTTTTCCAATCTTTTCTGCATATTATGCTCCCAAGGTTGCTGCCATCACAGCCTTAATCGTATGCATTCTATTTTCCGCCTCATCGAAAACCACGGACTGAGGAGATTCAAAGACTTCATCTGTAACTTCCATATCCTTGATACCAAATCGCTGGCTCATTTCTTTTCCAATTTCTGTCTCTAAATCATGGAAAGCAGGCAAACAGTGAAGGAAGATTGCCTGACTTCCTGCATTTTCCATAACCTCTTTTGTTACCTTATAAGGGCTTAATTCCCGAATACGTTCTTCCCATACTTCATCCGGTTCTCCCATAGAAACCCACACATCGGTATAGATAACATCAGCTCCCTTGGTACCTTCTTCTACATCTTCTGTTAAAGTAATTGTAGCACCGGATTCCTCTGCAAATTTTCTGCATTCTTCCACCAGTTCCTCGTTTGGAAAATATTTCTTTGGAGCACAAGCTACAAAGTGCATTCCCATTTTCGCACACAAAATCATAAGAGAATTTCCCATATTGTAGCGTGCGTCTCCCATGTAGACTAATTTCACACCTTCTGTTCTTCCTAAATGTTCCTGAATCGTCAACAAATCTGCCAACATTTGTGTAGGGTGATATTCGTTAGTCAAACCATTCCATACTGGCACACCTGCATACTGGGCCAAAGCTTCCACTTTTTCCTGTCCATAGCCGCGATACTCAATTCCATCGTAAATTCTTCCCAAAACTCTGGCTGTATCTTTAATACTTTCTTTTTTTCCAATCTGAGAACTCTTTGGATCCAAATATGTTGTACCCATTCCTAAATCATGAGCTGCTGTTTCAAAAGAACAACGGGTTCTGGTACTTGTTTTTTCAAAAATCAAAGCAATATTTTTTCCTCTCAGAGTATCCACCAGAATACCCCTTTTTTTCTTTTCTTTTAATTCAGCAGCCAAGGAAACTAGATATTCTATCTCCTCCTTGGTAAAATCCTTTAATGTTAAAAAATTACGTCCTTTCAGGTTCATATGTCTTTCCTCCCTATATCAGTTTCTCTTTTGAAATAATCTGTGCAAAAACCGGAAGTTCCTCTTTTGTCTCCTGCAGTTTCTCCCGTACCTTTTTCTGCAGTTCCTCTAATGTATAAATCTTGTATTTACGGATTCTGCAAATTCTGGCAGTGGCTTCTAGCATAGATAAATATAATTCTCTATAATTCCAATCCTTGGCAAGCTGCAGTTCTTCTGCCAACACTGGAAGAATAATTTCTGTCAGTTTTCTCACATATTGCCCTGGTTCTACATTTAACTTATAGGTTTCCATACAATACTCATAAATATCCTGACTTAATTCTGTTAGATGCTTTAAATAATAGCACTCTTCTTCCTGTTCATCAATATAATATATTTTTCCGGATAACCCGTAAATCATACGCATGGTGTCAAAATACCCTCTCTTTATATGCATCCGACTCTTTTTCTGGTTAAAATCCAGAATCCCACCTAGACTTACAGAAGGGGCCACCGTATAAACATGGGTTCCTTCCGGAATTTTCACCTTTTTCTCCCTACCAATTCCAAAAATCCGAATTACAATAATATCTTCATATCCTCGGTCTATTAAAGAGTCCAGCGGTACATTATTAATAGCTCCACCGTCAATATAAGTCTTCCCGTGTAGTTTCTCATTCTTAAATATAGGAAAAATATAGGCGCTTGCCAAAAGAAAATCCTTAATAAGCTCTGGTTCTGTCTCTTTGATGTCAATATCCAATTCTCTGAATTCATCCACATTAAAAGTCAACACATACAAATCAATGGGAGAATTTATGATTTTCTCTTCATCTACACTTTCTGCAATCAGTTGTTTCAAGGGAGAGATGTCTAACCCACCATCTGTAATATAATCCATCAGCTCTTTCAGCGCTTCCCTGCTAATTTTTTTGTGTTTGAGAATTTCTCCCATAACTTGATCATTCACAGACATTATTTGGGAATAGGAAATGTTTTCCCAAAGGTGCTCCGCCTTTTCCAAATCCCCCATACAGATAAGAGCGCCGTTTAACGCTCCCACACTGGTTCCTGCTATTCCTTTTAATTTTATACCGGCTTCCTGGAGTGCCTTCCATGCACCTATCTGATAGGCACCTTTTGCTCCTCCTCCCTCCAGCACAAGACCATACTCTTTTGTAAGATCCATTACTGCTTCCATATTTTCACCTCACTCGTACAGCCGCCTTAGTCCCAAAGGGGCTGCTGCATCCCTGCAGCAGCCCCTTTGCTGAATGTAACCTTATTCTTCTTTTTCTTTACCCGCAACTTCAACTAGAGATGTTACCAAGCCAGCAATTCCCTGAATCTCAGATGGAATAATAATCTTAGTAGCACGGCCATCCGCTGCCTGTGCAAATGCTTCCAGACTCTTCAGCGTTAATACGCTCTGATCTGCACCCGCCTCTTTAATAAAACGAATACCATCTGCTTTTGCCTGCTGTACCTTCAAAATAGCTTCTGCCTGACCTTCTGCTTCTTTAATCATCTTTTCCTTCTCTGCTTCCGCCCTGAGGATAGCAGCCTGTTTCTCTGCCTCTGCATCCAAAATCGCTGATTCTTTCTTACCTTCTGCCACAAGAATGGTGGACTTCTTCTCACCTTCCGCCTTCAAAATTGCTTCACGGCGTTCACGCTCTGCCTTCATCTGTTTCTCCATAGCTTCCTGAATAGCTGCCGGAGGAATAATGTTTTTCAGCTCCACACGGTTTACCTTAATTCCCCATGGGTCTGTAGCCACATCAAGAGACGCACGCATTTTTGTATTAATAATTTCTCTGGAAGTTAATGTTGCGTCCAGTTCCATCTCACCAATAATATTACGCAATGTTGTTGCTGTTAAATTCTCAATAGCCATAATAGGATTTTCTACACCATACGTAAATAACCGTGGGTCTGTAATCTGGAAGAATACAACAGTATCAATTCTCATAGTAACGTTATCTTTTGTAATAACCGGCTGCGGCGCAAAATCTACTACCTGTTCTTTCAGATTTACACGTTTTGCAATACGCTCTATAAAAGGCATTTTAATATGAGGTCCTGTTCCCCATGTTGCCTTATACATACCAAGACGTTCTACAATCAAAGCCTGTGCCTGCGGTACAATTCTGATACAAGATGCCGCAATAATTAATACAAGAACAATAAATACAACAACAATAATCCCCATCATACTACATTTCCTCCTCTACAATTAATTTTACGCCTTCTACTGCTGCTACTTTTACCACTTTTCCTTCTTCAATAATACTTTCATCCTTAGAACGGGCACTCCACTCCATTCCCTGAATCATCACCTGACCCTCTGCCTTCAAATTATTAATGGTGTGTGTTACAATACCGGTCTGTCCAGGAATACTGTCCACATTGGTTTTTGTAGCGCTCTTATTCATATATTTCAGCGCAAGCGGTCGAGTGAAAATCAACAGCACCACCGACACTACAAAAAAGACTGCAATCTGACTCCACAAAGGGGCCCCTACTAGAGAAAGCAAAAAAGCAATAAGCGCACCTCCTGCAAACCAGATTGTAGTAAGTCCCAACGTGGCTATCTCAATTCCCAAAAGGACTGCCAAAATCACAAGCCACATAATTGTTATAGTTTCCGCTGTCATAATCCCACCTTCTTTATTTTATTTTTCCTCTTTTGTGGATGCTGATTTGTTACCTTATTATATCCTAATATTCTGAAAATAACAATGTTTTTTTATATCTTTACAAAAAGAAGCTGTCCTGCCAATTATCATGGCAAAACAGCTTCTCATCTCTGGTTTTTTAATAAAATGTCTGGTTTCCAATGGTCAGCCCTTTTCCACTACCTGCATGGAAAAACAACCTGTCCCCTATGGTGTTCGCTCCTGCAAACACATCTCTTGCAGCATCATAACATGCCTGACTTGCACCTCTTGCTAAAACAGATGCCAGCTTTCCAGTAGCTGCCGGAGTAAACTGACCACTCTGGTAAATTACTTCTGAAAGAGTATTGGGAAATCTGCTGCTTCTCATACGATTCATAATAACCGCCCCAACACCAATCTTTCCTTCATAAGATTCTCCACCAGCCTCACACTCAATAATTGCAGCCATAAGCGCCAGATCATTGTCTGACACAGAAACAGGTGCAGATGCTGTCTGCTGCTGAACCTGCGGCTCTGCTTTAAGAGGCTGTGCCCCTACAATCTCACTTCTTCCATGCACGGATTCAAACAATGCTTTTGCTTCCTCTGCATGTACCAGTAAATCTCCTCTGATATATCCGGTAATTTCCCCAGAAGAAACTTGCATCCAACCGTTCTCTTCTCCTTCTACAGTCACGACTGCACCAGCAGGAAGCATTCCCACCCTTTCTGTGTTAATGTCAGCACCGCTTCGGATGTTGGCATATGTATTTACATCGGCTGCCGCTTTGTCCGACCAGTCATAGTTCTCTGTTGTATCTGCCCAAACCGGAACACTGAGTATCATAGTTAATACGCCTACTGTTCCCATACAGGTCAAAAGTTTCTTGATTTTTTGTTTCATGAAATGGAACCTCCTACATAAGTCTGTTTCATTTTGTTACAAATTTATTAATTTTGTTACCAGCTTATTGTAACAAGATTACATTTCATTGTCAACCGGGTATTTTTTGTAAGATTTTGCAGATTTTTCCGAAAAATATCTTTTATACTCTTCTCTGTCTTGCTGCCTCGTACATCAAAATCCCAGAGGCCATAGCCGCATTTAAGGATTCCACCTGGCCTTCCATTGGAATTTTAATCAGTGTATCTGCACAGGCAGTCAAGGAATCCGTGAGCCCATTTCCTTCATTTCCAATAAAAAACGCTGTTCCTTTGCCATAATCTTCCTGGTCATAATTATTCTTACCTTTTAGATGAGCCGCATAGGTTGTAATTCCATGAGTTTTCAACACTGACAGCACTTCTTTTTCAATGGAATCTACATAAAGCACAGGAACTCTGTACACAGAGCCCATAGTAGAACGGATGACCTTTGGATTAAACACATCCACAGATGTCCGGCTAAGAATCACCCCAGTAATACCTGCTCCCTCTCCTGTTCTAATAATGGTTCCCAGATTTCCCGGGTCCTGTAAATCCTCCAAAATCATAAGCAAAGGATTTTCCACACCTTCCAGTATCTCCTCCAAGCTCCAGTCTTTCATAGAAATGAGACATAAAACTCCTTGTGGCGTTACAGTATCTGACAAACTTTTAAACACTTTATCGTCTACAATTTCCACCTTATCCCCAGGATTCTCCAATCCTTTTTCTTTTAAAATCTTCTGAAATTCTTCTTTTTCTGCAAAAGAAGCTGCTGCGTAAACCTTCTGAAGGCGGTCCTTTGGAGCTTCTCCAAACATTTTAATACCCTCTGCTACAAAAAGTCCTTCTTCCCGTCTTGTACGAGCTTTTTTTAAAAGCTGCTGTACTTTTTTCATCTGAGGATTCGACATACTTGTAATCATTTTTCTTCCTCCACATTATGCTCATCAACATAAAAAGAGATGCCGCATTAAGCGCAATTAGAAATGTATAATTCTTCATGATTGCTGTTTAATGCGACATTTCTCTATGTTTTTAACATTTATTTCATATTTTTGCTGTAATTATGGGACAGAGAATAACTAACCTCAAACTGATACTCTGAAATCGTTTTCTTCATTGCCAGAGCTTCATTAATATCCATGTCAATATACTCACCATCTCTGTAACAAATTACTCTCTTAGTTTTGCCTTCCAGAAGCACGTCTATAGCCTTAGCGCCCATAACAGAAGCATATACACGGTCTTTACAGGTAGGAGTACCACCACGCTGCATGTGACCTAAGATAGTAGCTCTTGTCTCAATTCCTGTTGCAGCTTCAATACGTTTTGCCATAGCTTCTGAGTGGCCAATCCCTTCTGCATTAATAATAATATGATGTTTTTTGCCTTTTTTACGGTTATCAATAATATTGTTAATGATTTTCTGTTCATCATAATCATATTTTTCAGGAAGCAAAATATCCTCTGCACCGTTAGCAATTCCACACCACAAAGCCAGATAACCAGCATTTCTTCCCATTACCTCGATAACGCTTACACGTTCATGAGAAGTAGATGTGTCTCGAACTTTATCAATCGCTTCCATCGCTGTATTAACAGCTGTATCAAAACCGATGGTATATTCTGAACATGCAATATCCAAGTCAATGGTACCAGGAACACCTACCGTATTGATTCCAAGATTCGCCAGTTTTTGAGCACCAGCAAAAGAACCATCTCCACCGATTACCACAAGAGCATCAATACCATGTTTTTTGCAGACATTTGCTGCTGTCTGCTGACCCTCTGGGGTTCGCATCTCTGCACAACGGGCTGTCTGTAAAATCGTTCCACCTCTCTGAATTGTATCTGAAACATTTACTGCAGTCATATCAATAATTTCTTCATTAATCAGACCGCTATACCCTTTTTTAATACCTTTCATATTGATACCGCGGCTCAGACCTCTTCTTACAACTGCACGGATTGCCGCATTCATGCCTGGAGCATCTCCACCACTTGTTAGAACACCGATTGTTTTGATTTCTTTATTTGCAGTCATTTTTCTCCTCCATCTCATTGGCAGTTACATGTTTTTGTTTTTATACAATAATCATACCTATTCTAATGCATTTTGCGAAGTTTTTCAATACTCTTTTCCAGAACTTTTACGTTCTCCATTCCATATTTCTTATATAAAAAGGTCAAAAGGTCCTGCGTAATTCTTACCGTTTGAGATGCACCAAGCCTTTTTACAGCTTTTGGAGACTTAATGTAAATAACTACACTGTCTTTTCCATCTGAGTCTCTGATATCCGCATAAAGTTCCTGTTCCTTTGCCAAAAAGTCTTCTTTATTGTCAAATTGGAACCAAAGTTCTCTTGGTACATCTTCAAAAGAATAGATACTTTCACAAATGAGTTTGCTGGCTTTATCATCTTCGGCAGAAACCCTCCCCTGAATAAACACTTTATCATCCACATTCATATAACGAATATTTTTCTCATAATCCCTTGGGAATACCACTACCTCTATGGTTCCTACCAAATCTTCCAGGGTGAGAAAGGCCATAACCTTATTCGTCTTCGTATATTTAATGGTTTTGGCTATAATCATGCCTCCTACCACTTCTTTTTCTCCATCCCTTACTGCTGGCACACCTGTCTCATCATCTGGAAGAAAGTCTGTAGTGACTGCTGAAATATTCTTGCGCCACCGCTCTTCATATTCTTCTAAAGGATGTCCACTAATATAAATACCCAACACTTCTTTTTCAAATGCCAAACAATCTTCTTTTGTATACTCCTCCACCTTTGGCATATGAATTTCAAAAGCAGACTTTTCTTCTTCGGAAACTAAGTCAAACAAACTCATTTGTCCTGCCATGGTATTTTTCTTTTCCATTGCCACTGCATCTACAATCTGAACATAGACCATCATTTTCTGCCGTCTATTTCCTGAAAGTCCATCCATTGCACCTGCTTTAATAAGGTTTTCAATGACTTTTTTATTGACTTCTTTTCCATTCATCCTCTCAATAAAATCCTGAAGATGCTTAAAATCTCCTCTTTCTTCCCGTTCTGCTACAATAGCTGCAATTACTGGTTTTCCTACACCTTTTATGGCAGATAAACCATACCGGATTGCCCCGTGGTCCACTGAAAAAGAGCTATACCCTTTATTAATATCCGGTGGCAAAATCGAAATCCCCATTTTCCGACTGGATAAAATATATTCTGCTACCTTAGAAGGATTATCAATCACAGAAGTCATAAGAGCTGCCATAAATTCTACAGGGAAATAATATTTCAAATATGCAGTTTGATATGCCACCATAGCATATGCTGCTGCATGGGATTTATTAAAGGCATACTTAGCAAAATCAATCATTTCATCATAAATTTTATTTGCTATCTGTTCGGAAATCCCTCGCTTAATACAGCCTGGAACACCTTCCTCCTCATTTCCATAGACAAAATTCTGCCGCTCTTTTTCCATCACCGCCGCCTTTTTCTTACTCATGGCACGACGGAGTAAGTCACTTCTTCCCAACGTATACCCTCCCAGAGAACGCACAATCTGCATAACCTGTTCCTGATACACAATACACCCGTATGTTGGTTTTAAAATTGGCTCTAACTCCGGACAGTCATAGGTAATACTATCCGCATTATTTTTGCCTTTTATATACTGAGGAATAAAATCCATAGGTCCTGGGCGATACAGGGAAATCCCCGCAATAACGTCCTCCAAACTCTCCGGCTTCAACTCCTTCATGAAATTAGTCATTCCACCACTTTCCAACTGGAACACACCATCTGTTTTCCCCTGACCCAGCATTTCATAAACCTTTTTATCTTCATAATTAATATGATCTATATCCAGTTTTACGCCCTGGTTCTGCTCTGCCAGTTTTACTGCATTCTGAATAACTGTCAGAGTTCTAAGACCCAAAAAGTCCATCTTCAGAAGACCAAGCTCCTCCAATGTTGTCATGGTAAACTGGGTAACAATAGAACCATCCGAAGCGCGGGATAATGGCACATACTCATCCACCGATTTCTGGCTGATAACCACTCCTGCTGCATGCATAGAGGTGTGTCTTGGAAGCCCCTCCAGACGTCTGCTCATATCTATGAGCTTCTTCACCGTCTCATCTGTCTCATAAAGTGTCCGAAGCTCAGGATTCATTTTCAGTGCCTTATCAATGGTAATATTCAACTCTGTTGGAATCATTTTTGCAATGGAATCACATTGGGCATAAGGCAGGTCCATAACACGGCCTACATCACGGATAACACCTCTTGCAGCCATGGTACCAAAGGTCACAATCTGCACCACCCTGTCCTTACCGTATTTCTCTACTACATAATCTATGACCTCCTGTCTTCTCTCGAAGCAGAAATCCACATCAATATCCGGCATTGACACACGTTCCGGATTTAAGAAACGTTCAAAGAGCAAATCGTATTTAATGGGGTCTAGTTTCGTAATTCCAAGAGTGTAAGAAACTAGGCTTCCTGCTGCTGAGCCACGACCTGGTCCTACCATAATGTCATGATCCCTGGCAAATCGGATAAAATCCCATACAATCAGGAAATAATCCACATAGCCCATTTTCTGAATTACACCCAACTCATATTCCAGACGTTTTTTCAATTCCTCCAGATTCTCTGTATAACGTTCCTGTAGCCCATCATAACACAGCTTATTCAAATACTCCCAAGATGTATAAGGTGCAGGGACATCAAATTTTGGCAATTTCGTCACACCAAACTCAATTTCCACTTCACACCTATTTGCAATTTTTTGTGTATTTTCCAATGCTTCTGGTATATATGGAAACAGTTTCAGCATCTCTTCTGGAGATTTTACATAATATTGTCCCCCTTCATAACGCATTCTATCCTCATCCTGCAGCCTTTTCCCCGTCTGCACGCAAAGGAGAATATCATGGGCTTCCACATCCGTCTCATAAGTATAATGCACATCATTTGTCACTACCAGATCAATTCCTGTCTCCTGATGCATACGCAAAAGCTGCTGGTTTACTCTTTGTTGTTCCGGAATTCCATGATCCTGCATTTCCAGGAAAAAATTTCCTTTCCCGAAAATTTCCTGGTAACGCAAAGCTGCCTTCTTTCCTTCCTCATAAAATCCCCTGGAAAGATTTTTTGCAACTTCTCCTGCAAGGCAGGCACTTAATGCAATAATTCCTTCATGATATTGTTCCAAAAGTTCCAAATCCACCCTGGGTTTATAATAGAATCCATCTATAAATCCCTTTGAAACAATTTTCATTAAATTCTCATATCCCAAATTATTTTCCGCCAATAAAACTAAATGATAATAGCGGCTCTCCGAATGACCTTGCTCCCGTTCAAATCTGGAACCAGGGGCAACATACACCTCACAACCTAAAATAGGCTTGATTCCGGCGGCTTTTGCTGCCTTATAAAAATCAATGCAGCCAAACATGACTCCATGGTCTGTTATGGCCGCACTGTTCATTCCCAGTTCCTTTACTCTGGATACATATTCATGAATCTTATTGGAGCCGTCCAAAAGGCTGTACTCCGTATGTACATGCAAATGAGTAAAATTCACTGTTTTTCTCCTCTATTCTTCTTATTTATCAATCCTGCTTTTCCTTACGCAACAAAACATTAAACCAGCGGTCATTTTTGTCTGCCTTTACATCGTTGGTCTTCCAAATGTCCAGCACCGTAATATTAGGAAATTCATCCAGAAGATGATTAAGCGCCTCTCTGTCATAATCATAGAAATAACGGCCATTATATTTACCGTTGCGTTCTCCTTTTCGCACAGAAAAATACAGAATCCCATCATCTTTTAATGCTTTTAGGATTTTTCTCATAATTCCCTTCACTTCATCCGGTGGAAAGTGCCCTAAAATGGCACAAGCCCAAATTCCATGAAATACATCGTCAAATTCCATATCTTCTGCCCGTAAATGCAGAACTTCTTTTCCTGTATGAATACTGGCCAGCTCACACATCTTCTCTGACCCATCCATAGCAGTCACAACACAGCCCTCCTCTTCCAGGAACACTGTATCTCTGCCCGATCCACAGCCTAAATCAAGGACATCTGCACTCTCAGGCAACAGCTCCACAAAACGCTTAAGCTGCTCCTCCATGCTGAAATCCACAGTTTCTTCATAATAAGGTACTGCGTACCGGTCATAATAATCTATCGAGTCCACCTATCTTCCTCCTTCTGGACAGTTAAATTCTTCATTATCAGTTATTCATTGCACAGCGTACAATCATAGGTATTATACCATACCCTTCTTACTTATAAAAGTATCAGCAGGTATAAATTTTTCCATTTTTTATCTCAATTTTCTTTTCTTTTAACAAATGTCCAACGGCACGTTTAAAAGCATTTTTGCTAAGTCCGAATTCCCTTTGAATAATTTCTGGTGAAGCCTTATCATCAAAAGGAAGCTCTCCTTCAAATTCCTGGATAATTTCATAAACATTTTCTGCATCTTCATAAAGCTGGATATAGGCTTTTTTCTTTGCGCTCAATGTCAGTTTTCCATCTTCCCTCACTGCTGTTACACGACAGGTAATCTCATCCCCTGGCTTATAATTTCCCTGAGCTTCCTGTTTTGGAATTAGGCCGGAATATTTCTCATCCACAGCCACAAACACCCCAAAATTATCACTGATTTCATACACAAGTCCAGTCACCGCATCTCCCTGCGCATAAGGTGAATCTGTCTGCAGATAGTGATATACCTTCATAGTTGCACAAAGGCGGCTGCTTTTATCTACATACAAAGCCACCAGGATTTCTTCTCCTTCATGAACCTTTTTTGTCTGCTCTTTATATGGAAGAAACAAATCTTTTTCAAGTCCCCAGTCCAGGAATGCACCAATTCGTGTCACTTGAGCGACCTTCAGCATGGCTGTATCACCTAAAGACAACTTTGGCTCTTTTGTGGTAGCTATCAGTCTATCCTGTGAATCCTTATAAATAAAAACATTCAGTTTATCGCCTTTTTTCGTTCCTTCCGGCACTTGTTTACCTGGAAGCAATACAGTATCTTTCTCTGTCGCGGTTTCTTTTTCGCCCAGGTAAACTCCAAAATCCACAACCTTTGCAACGATTAATTCCTGTTTTTTTCCTAATGCTATCATATCTTCTCCTCTTAAACCTATCTATCCTTTAAACTCAACAACTGCAAACGGAACCTGCGAAGAACTATCCAACATTACTGTATAGATTCCATTTTCTTCATGAACCTTAGGTACAATTATACTATCAAGCACAGCCTGATTCTTATATTCTGCCCGCATTTCTTTTACTATGAAACCTGATGGAAGGTATTCCATCGCCATAAGAATATACTGTCCGTTATTCACATGATGGTTCGTATCTAAATGGTGCGCTTTCACCTGAAAAGAAGGAAATTCCTGATACTCTCCTGACACAGAAATTTTCCTAGGAGCATAGTTCATATCTAGTTTCTCTTCTAATTCATATGCCTGTACCTGCTTCTCATCTACCGGCACTGGATGCCCTGTTCTTAAATCCAGGTAAGTCCATATTGTATTTGCATACGCAATCCTGTTTCCTTCCTCATCCTCCATGGTAAAATTTCTCTTTCCCATAAAATGACGAAATTCATAAGGCCAGGTAGAAACTTTTATTTTCTCGCACAGCATGGGATATCTTTCCACCACAATCTGCCAGGCGGAAAGCACCCACACCTGATGCTTATCTGCCAGAAAATCCATTCCCACTCCCACAGCTTCAGAATGAAACGTACTGCAATCCTGGAAGTAATTAATGATACTGTTTAATGTCAGCTTCTTGTCTTCACCTATTTCACTGTACCTGACCCTGCTGTCAAAAGAATATTTCATCAGCCTATCTCCTTGTCATATTTCTTTCCATAAACCAAAAATATCCCAGACATTCTGTCTGGGATATGAGTAGCTGGGCTACAAGGATTCGAACCTTGAAATGACGGAGTCAGAGTCCGTTGCCTTACCGTTTGGCGATAGCCCAATGTTTTTGTGTCGTGCCTCACAACAAAATGTATTATATATCATCTTTTTCAAAAATGCAAGTACTTTTTTAAATTTTTTTCATTTTTTTAAGGAAGATTTTTTAGAATCATTTTATCTCTACTCTGCATATACTAATACCCATTACAAAAAGGCAGGTGTTCCTCCATGACTTCCTATACGATTCTTATTAATCGTGACCACCCTCTTCCCGCAACCTTTTTTCCTGATTCCCTCACAGAACCTTCCATTCCTTTCTCTGCCCCTCCAAATGACCCCAGACGTCTGCTGCAAAAAGAAGCTGCACAGGCAGTCACACGTCTTTTTGCCCAGGCTGCATCCCAAGGCATTGGACTGGTTGGTATCTCAGGATACCGTCCTTACTCCCGCCAAGAAGAACTATACAAAAATGCCCTCCAAAAAGGCAGCACTGCTGTAGCGCCTCCTGGATCCAGTGAACATCAGTCTGGGTTGGCATTAGATGTTTCTTGTGCCTCCATTTCACTGGAACTAGAAAGTATCTTCGCCGAAACCCCAGAAGGAAAATGGTTAGAAAAACATGCGCCTCTCTATGGTTTTATCCTTCGTTATCCCAAAGACAAAGAAGAAATAACTGGTTATCCATGGGAGCCTTGGCATATCCGGTATGTCGGAAAAAGCCTGTCATTGTATTGTTCTCTTACAAATTTAACATTAGAAGAGTATTACAACCAATTAAAACATTGATTTTTTTAACACAAATGCTATAATGTTTCTAATCTTATGGTTAATATAAAACCAATAAAAAAGGAGAGCTACACATATGAGAGCTTTAAATTTAACATTATTAACGGATTTGTATGAACTTACAATGATGCAGGGCTACTTCAAAAATCCTACAGATCAAGTAGTTGTTTTTGATGCTTTTTACCGCAAAAATCCTTGCGAAGGAGGATACGCCATTGCAGCCGGCTTAGAACAGATTATAGAATATGTACGCCATTTGCATTTTGCGCCGGATGACATTGACTATTTAAGAAATCTAAATATTTTTGATACAGATTTTCTGGAATATTTAAGAGGGTTCCACTTCACAGGAGACATCTATGCTGTGCCGGAAGGTACTGTAGTATTTCCAAGAGAGCCTCTTCTGAAGGTAATCGCTCCGGTTATGGAAGCACAGTTAGTTGAAACAGCCATTCTGAATCTTTTAAATCACCAGAGTCTTATTGCCACAAAAGCTTCTAGAGTTGTCTATGCTGCCAAAGGTGACGGAGTTATGGAATTCGGTTTACGTCGTGCTCAAGGTCCTGATGCTGGACTTTATGGTGCAAGAGCAGCTATGATTGGCGGCTGTATTGGTACTTCCAATGTTCTAACTGGGCAGATGTTCCAAGTACCAGTAAAAGGAACCCATGCTCACAGCTGGATTATGAGTTTTCCAGATGAATATACAGCATTTAAAACCTATGCTGAACTATATCCAAATGCCTGCATTCTTCTGGTAGATACCTATGATGTCCTAAATTCCGGTGTTCCAAATGCTATCCGTGTATTCCAGGAAATGAAAGAAGCCGGATATGAAATGAAAGGATATGGAATCCGCATTGATAGCGGTGACCTGGCTTACCTCTCCAAACAGGCTTATAAAATGCTGGATGAAGCCGGATTTGGGAATGCTATTATCTCCGCATCCAGCGACTTGGATGAATATCTCATTGAAAGCCTGAAAGCACAAGGCGCAAAAATCAACTCCTGGGGCGTAGGTACCAATATGATTACCTGCCAGGACAACCCTGCTTTTGGCGGTGTTTACAAGCTGGCTGCCATTAAAAATACAGAAGACCAGGATTTCGTACCAAAAATTAAGCTCTCCGAAAATGTAGAAAAGGTTACAAACCCTGGAAACAAAACGATTTATCGTATTTATGACAAAAAGACCGGAAAAATCCGTGCAGACTTAATCTGCCTTGCAAATGAAACCTTTAATCCTGATGAAGATATGATTATTTTTGATCCAATGGCAACTTGGAAAAAGACGAAAATCGCAGGTGGTTCTTATACTTTGCGCGAACTTCTTGTTCCAATTTTCCTGAAAGGGGAATGTGTATACACCTCTCCTTCTGTTATGGAAATCAAGGATATTTGTCAGAAGGAATTGAACACTCTCTGGGATGAAACAAGACGTTTTGTAAATCCTCAGGAAGTATATGTAGATTTATCTGATAAACTGTTTAAGATTAAATCCGATTTATTAGAACAGATGGGACAGGCTTCCATTCAGTAACCCCAGATTCCATATTAAGAGACGGCACAAAATAGAAGTTGGAATATTTATTCATCCACACTGCTATTGTGCACCGTCTCTTTTTTTTGCCTCTTTACTGTTCCATTTGCCGTCCAAGAAAACCAGATGCCGCCTGGGCCAGTTTTTGCTCTGTTTCACCAAAGGCTCTGCCTCCTGACTTATCCAGAAGCAGAACACTCCCCACTGCATCCCCTGCACAGGTAATCGTATAAATCATTTGGGAACTATACTCCATGTTATCATCTTCTACGATTTTCACAAATTTCTTTTCGGTAATACAGACATTCTTCCTGTCCGCAATAATCCCTTCCAACTCACTATTGATTCTCCTATTTGAAAATTCCTTTGCACCGTTTCCTGCTGCTGCTATAATCTGATCCCTGTCTGTAATGCATGCAATACATCCTGCTGCCTGCGCAAGCGCCTCTGCATATTCCTTTGCAAAGGTACTCAACTCTCCTATAGGAGAATATTTTTTCAAAATAATCTCCCCTTCTCTATCTGTAAAAATTTCTAAAGGATCACTTTCCCGAATCCGCAGAGTTCTCCTAATTTCTTTTGGAATCACCACACGTCCTAAATCATCAATTCGCCTTACAATTCCTGTTGCTTTCATATAAAAAATTCCCTCCATCTACTACTCTTTCCATTTCTGGAAATAGTATCTGTAGATGGAGGAATTTTTATGCTTCTACAATCTTAAATTTTTCTCAAATTCCAAAATTTTCTGTTCCTGGTATCTGCCAGCATAGGTTCCTTCCTGAAAACGATTCAAGGCTTCTGGAAATTCTTCCCAGGATTCCCGTTCCTGATATGCCATGATAGGATAGAAAAATGCTCCCACTTCTCTTGCAGCTTCCAAATCGGACGGAGAATCACCCACCATAAGTATCTGCTCAGGTTCATAACCTTTTTCCTGTAAAGCCTTTAAACATCGGGCTTTTGTTCCTGTTTCCTGGGATAGCAATACATCTGTATACTGCATAATATCCAGATTGTTCCATTCTTTTTGAATCTCAGAACCATTGGCAGCAGTAACAATCGCTACATCTGCTCCTTCATGAGACAGTTTTACAGCCTTCAAAGCACCTTCAAAGGGCTGCTTTTTGCTCATAGAGACCATCATAAGAGACTGGTTTACTAATTCCGACCATTCCAGTGCTTTCTTAATACATGGATTTCCTGTCTCTTCATAAGCTTTCGCTGCACTTTCATTGGATAATTCCTTTGCATTTTTTACCCATTCCAGATAGCCCTCAAGACCCTCTACCCGAAAATAATTCTCATGAATATCCTCTAACACCTTGCCAAGTCCCAGAAAGCGGTTCACTCCTCTGTCTTTGCTAAGAAGATTAATCCTTCTCCACAGCCTTATAATTTCTTCCCTGTACTTTGACAAACCCCATTCATGAACAAGACATGGACCAAAGCAACGCATGTGCTTAATTTCCATAGTATCCAGAACGCATCCGTCAGAATCAATACAAATTAACCGTTCCTTGGTTTTGTTAAATTTTTGAATTTCCTCTTTCAATTCTCTTCCCCCTGTCGCTCATATCTTATTGCTTGATAGTGTATATTATACACTTCTAAAATCTGAGCTGCAAGAAAGAATCCTTTAGAATCAATGAAGAAATTCTACAAAATGCACCTGAATACTCTGGTAATCATCCCACAATACAGGAACCGGATAACCTCCGTTCATCAGTGCTGAACCTAGATATTCTTCTTCTGTTCCTTCCACTCTATAAATAGCATCTGGTTTTAAACCTTTTACCAGAACCGTATGAAGCATTGGATTTGCCTTTGCCCTTAACACTACTACATTTAAAAGAGCCTCACTCTGATCTTCTGCCGCAAACTCCCATGCAACATAAGGTGATTTGCTTCCGTCATCTGTCAGACGGTAATAGTCACCATTCTGAATCAAATCATAGTATTTCTTAAATTCTTCTACCTGAACCTTCACCATCTCCTTGTCATCTTCTGACAATTTGGTGATATCCAGCTCATAACCGAAGGTTCCTGCCATTGCCACGATTCCTCTGGTTTTCATGGATACGCTTCTGCCCGTCTGATGATTTGGGCACACAGACACGTGAGAGCCAACAGTAGAAACAGGGTAACCAAAGGATGTTCCATACTGGATTTCCAGTCTTTCTATGGCATCTGTATCATCACTGCACCAGATTTGAGGATGATAGTACATCATTCCTGCGTCGAATCTTCCGCCGCCGCCACTGCAACCTTCGATTAAGATATCAGGAAATCTCTGAGTGAGTTTTTCCAGGAAATCGTACAGGCCAAGAATATATCTGTGGAAAACCTCTCCCTGTCTGTCAGCCGGAAGCTGTGCAGACCACACATCCGTAAGATGACGATTTGCATCCCATTTTACATATTCGATATTGGCACTTTCCAAAATTTCACACATTCTGTCAAAAATATAAGTCCTTACATCTTCTCTTGAAAAGTCCAGGACAAGCTGATGTCTTGCTCTGCTGAAAGGACGTCCAGGAATGGTAAGTGCCCAGTCAGGATGTGCACGGTATAAATCACTGTCTTCAGAAATCATTTCCGGCTCAAACCAGATACCGAATTTCATTCCTGTTTTATTGACTTCTTCCACTAAATTTTTCAGACCGCCTTTTAATTTCTTTTCATTTACAAACCAGTCTCCAAGACCGCTGAAATCACTGTCTCTCTTTCCGAACCAGCCATCATCCATAACAAGCATTTCGATTCCCAGTTCTTTGGCATCTTTCGCAATAGCAACCAGTTTCTCTGGTGTGAAATCAAAATAAGTGGCTTCCCAGTTGTTAATGAGAACCGGACGTCTGGCTGTCTTATATTTTCCTCTGCACACATTGTTTCGGATCGCTTTGTGGTAATTTCTGGAAAGCTGTCCTAGACCTTTATCTGAGAAGGAAAGAATGACTTCAGGTGCTGTGAAACACTCTCCTGGCTGCAAATGAAATTCAAACTGTGTATCCTGGATACCTACGGTAAGGCGTGTAGTATCTGCCTGGGAAACTTCTGCCTGAATGGAAAAGTTTCCGCTATATACAAAAGATGCACCATAGCACCAGCCATATTCTTCTGTAGCATCCGGTTTGCATAAAACTGCAAATGGATTCTGCTGATGGCTGGAATACCCTCTTCTGCTCTCCACTCCCTGGAATCCATGCTGCAAAGAAGAACGCTCCATTTTACGCTCCATGGCATGGCGGCCATAGAAATGAAGGAAATCCAACTCTTTATGGTCAAAATCAAGAGCCATGGAATACGCTCTTAAAAGACGCACCTTGTATTCCCCTTTGTTCACAATTTTACATGCTCTGGTAATCACATCCAGGTTCTCAAAAACGCCATAGTACAGCACCACCTGTAAATTTTTATACTTATCTTCCAGAGTAATTTCCAGTGTCTCTGCCTTCTCCTCTCCCTGATACATGGCAGGCAGCCCTTCCAGGGCATATTTTCCTTCTTTGATTTCATAGGAAACAAAACGCAGGTCTGTTACCTGGCTTCCATCTTCATATGCTGCATGAAGACAGTAATCTCTGTAATCTCCGGTACCATAAGAAGGATATTCCAGAAGTCTAGTGTCTAAAGAAAATCCACGATCTACAATCTCCTGTGGCTGTCCGGAAAATCCACGGTCCAGTGGTCGAACCAGGTAAGACATATCCATATCCCCAATGACCGGACCATAATAATTATGGAATAAAAAACCTCCCTCTTCCTTCATCTGATACGCTGAATGTTTCGTCTGAAGCGTAAACACATGATTTTTGCATACAATTCCCATTTTATTTTCCTCCTTGATTTGCATTTAAATTAGTCCAAAATGTTTCATGGCCTTATAAATTCCATCTTCCTCAATATCCGCGGTCACATAAGAACAGATACTTTTAATCGATTCCTGAGAATTCCCCATAGCAATACTGTTTGGAACAGCTTCCAGCATAGCTCTGTCATTTTCACTGTCCCCGAACACATAACAATCTTCCATGCTTTTTCCCAGATATTCACACAAAAAACGGATTCCTGTTGCTTTGGAATACCCCTTCTGGATCATCTCATACATATCATGTCCACGGTCAATACACAGAAAATATTGGGACAAATATTCTTTTAATTCCTGATTTTTCTCTGTTGACTCCAGAATCACAACTAGCTTTTCATACACCTTGGTCTCATCTTGAAAGATTTCCTGAATATCCGCTGCATGGATACCAAGTGCATCTTCTGTTGCCCTGACCCACTTATGTTCCTGCATTCTGTGGTCTGAATAAATCGCATCCATTGCCTCATAAAACACCGGCACCTGATATTCTCCTATTTTTCCGGCTACCTGTCTGCACAGAGAATTATCCAGCCTGGAACATAATAATTCTTCTCCATTTAAGAAAATGTGTGTCCCACAGCCACATACATACCCACTGAAGCCCAGTTCTGTTATTTTCTTTGGAAGGCTTCTTAAAGTTCTTCCCGTATTAACGAACAAGAAATGCCCTCTTTCCTTAGCCATGCTGATTGCCTGCCTGGTACTTTCAGGAAGCGCCCCTGCTCCCTCTGTGATTAATGTGCCGTCTATATCAAAAAATAGTAGTTTTTGTTCCATTTGTTTCTCCCTTCCTAAGTTCCTGTTTTCATTATAATTGTCGGGAAAAACACCGTCAATGCGAAATCTCTGTTTGCTTTCCACATTGTCTTTATTATATAATTTCCTTATCCACATTCCATGCTTATTTGATTTTAAAATTTGTTGATTTGTTGCATTTATAGAGAGGAACTGATTCATGAATTCAAAAAAAATTTCAGAGCAGTCTGCTCTGGCAGTCTATTTTTGTGATATGGAACACTGCGAACCAGGCCATGCCTTCGGCCCTGCAATCCGCCCGCACTATCTGCTCCACGTTATTTTAGATGGAAAGGGAATTTATCAGAAAGACGGAAAAACGTATCATTTAGAAAAGGGAAGTGCGTTCCTGATTCCTCCTATGGAATCTACCTTCTACCAGGCAGATACAGAAGACCCCTGGAGCTATGCCTGGGTTGGTTTTGACGGAAAATCCTGCAAAGAAATCCTGGAACAGACCGTTTTTGCAGATTCCTGCATCTTTACCAGTGACTCAGACGAAGAAAAAGAACAGGTCATACACTGTATGAAAGATTTATTAGAAAGCTTTTGTACCTCCTGGAAAACTCCTTTGAATCCCCTGGGCAACCTGCTTCTTTTATTATCCTGTATGTCCCATCCTCATGCCATTGCCAAAGAGGATTATTCCGCACAATACTTCCGAAAGGCAAAAGAATATATAGAAAACAATTACACTTACCCTATCCGCGTCTGGGATATTGCACGGTTTGTTGGCATTGACAGAACCTATCTGTACAAAATTTTCATCGAACAGTCCAGCCTCTCTCCAAAGCAATATCTCCTGCAGCATAGACTTAGGATTGCCACACAGATGCTTTGCAATTCTTCTTATACCATCACGGAAATCGCCTTTTCCTGTGGCTTTAAAGATGCTCCGGCATTTTCCAATTATTTCAAAAAATATGTGGGCTATACTCCCAGGGATTTCCGCCAAAATTTTCAAAAAGAAAAAAACTACAACTACCCTCTTGCAATTTCCGAAAAGCAGGTGTAATATACATATATCAATACATAGTTTTTAAAACTACATATGGAATTTATGAATATCAATCATCAAGTTTCATATACTAAATAAAAAGGACAGGAGTGGTAACTATGAAATTCAAAATCAAAGATCCGGGAAGTGCAATTACTCATTTTATTGGCTGTATTATGGCAATTCTTGCCGCTTTGCCATTGCTGCATAAGGCTGCCAGAGAACCGGACAGTATCTATGTCATTGCCATGAGCATTTTCATTCTCAGTATGATTTTATTATACGCAGCCAGCACAATCTATCACACGGTGGATTCCACAGAAAAGGTAAACCGGAGATTACGGAAAATTGACCATATGATGATTTTCATTTTGATTGCCGGAAGCTATACTCCAGTCTGCCTCATTACCCTTCATGGAAATACAGGGTATCTTCTCTGTGCCGCTGTATGGACTGTGGCTATTGTGGGCATTGTTATTAAAGCCTGCTGGATTACCTGCCCGAAATGGTTTTCTTCTTTGATTTATATTGGCATGGGTTGGCTGTGCGTGTTCGCTTTTGTACCGATTCTTCACGCACTTCCTTCTGCTGGATTCGGATGGCTACTGGCAGGTGGCATTATTTATACGGTTGGCGGTGTTATCTACGCACTGAAACTGCCTATTTTTAATTCTCACCACAAGAATTTCGGTTCTCACGAAATTTTCCACCTCTTTGTAATGGGAGGAAGTATTTGTCACTTTATTGTAATGTATTTCTTTATTCTTCCTATGGGTATGTAAAACAATAATCCAATGTAACAGGAGGCATCGCATTATGCGACACCTCCTGTTTTTATCGTTCTTCATAAATTCTATAGTTATTCTTTCTAGATTTTTTTACCAGATACAATGCTTTATCCGCCTTTTCATAAAGTTGTGCAAAGTCTTTTCCTTGTTCTGGTGCAAAGGCCACACCAATAGACGCGCTGATTGTTACCTGTTGTTCCCCACTTCCATAAGTGAGCAATAGTTTCTTCAGTAAACTGGAAAGCACTTTATCCAGCACCTCTTT